>Ga0193950_1000006_pt1 | contig 129261 bp, 107 predicted proteins | sample BB_1_MG_FD_144485 | JGI IMG/M metagenome (GOLD analysis project Ga0193950, IMG submission 144485) | Microbial mat bacterial communities from the Broadkill River, Lewes, Delaware, United States - BB_1_MG | ecosystem: Environmental > Aquatic > Freshwater > River > Microbial mats | place: USA...
CATTAATATCTGCACAAAGGTTATTAAGCAAGTAAATACTTGTCTTAATATTCCAAGATGCTTTAGGGGGCTCTATGTGTTGCGTATTATGTGCCATCTGATATCCCCTATGGAATAAAGAAATTTTACTGTATTAAGAAGTATTTATTCCTAGAGTATCTTTTGTCAAGGTTTGAACAATGAAGGGTTATTTTTTATTTCTTAAGCAAAACAACGTAAATCACATACCTCCTAATAAAAAATCAATATTGGGTACATTACCGCCATGTCACCAAATAATTTTCCCTACAATAAATAATCCTAAACTACCCTCCCTACTTTTTTAATCAAAATTTATAACAATTCCTTCTAGCATTAATGCCCCATAGTCTAATTTTTTGATTTTTACGCTACCATCTACAGGGTAATTGATTAACTCTGAGACAGTAAAGTTTTCAGTTTCTAATGTGGGGGGGCTACTTTCTTTATTTTCTTTTACATAATCACTTACCACTAATTTATCAAGGCTAAAATCACCTGTTATATTTACTGTCGGTTGACGTGCCACTATTGCCGACCCTGTTAAATGACTGTTATCTAATTTAAATGATAGTTTATCTATATTTATTTGTTTCTCTGAAAACGTAGTATTTAAGGAAAGTTTAACAGGAGACAGTATTTTTTTAGCTAAATTATCAGGGAAAGGAAGGGATAATGCTGAAAATAAAGGCGGTAATAATATCTTTTTACTTTCAACTGTTGTAGAAATAGTGTGTAATTGTTGTTGATTTTTATACTCTGCACTAAATGCAATAGTTTGATTAAAAAGCATTAATTGGCTTTTATTAATTTTAGCTGTTTGTTTTTCTGTATCTAGTGTTATAACAGCTATTTTTGCTGAATGCTCCCCCCATTGTGCGGTGGGTATAGAGAAGGTGAACTGTGGAGCTTGTGCCTCAAAGTTGACTAGCAATTTTGTTTCTGGTGTGTTGGCTGTTGTACTATTTAGCTCTATTTTTCCTGTAGGGTGAGAAAAAATATTACTCATTGCTAACTGTATATCAAAGTGATGTTTATCATATTTTAATATCAAAGTATTTGTCTTCAACTCTGAGGCGAGTAGCTGCATAGTGCCTTGCAATACAATGGCTTGCTTATTTATTTCTGTACTGATGTGAATAGGAGAGAGAGCATAGTGTGAGCTAAAAGGGGGTAGCTCAAGTTGAGCTTGTCCGTTGATAGGATAAGTTTTCATCCCTGTTGTTAAGCTGGTGGAAAATGCTAATTGCATCGGTTTGATAGCGGGAAAATGGATATCATCAACAGATAATGTGAAATTTTCTAATTGATGCCTCTTGTCTCCTTGCTGTAATTGCAGGTATGCATTATTGATTTTTCCATGACGTAAATAAAAAGGGGCTGATTTTTTTTCTTCACTTGTGGAGGAGGAGCTTTTACTTAAATCTGCCCAATTATTTTCACCATTTTCTCGTTGTTGCAATAATAATCGAGGGTGTTCCAATATTAAACTATCAATTATTATTTCTTGTTTGAAAAGTGGTAGTAAGGCAACTTGAACAGTGGCTTGTTGCACAGATAAAAAATCATCAGGGGAAAAGTGAGGCAGATTTTTAATACTTATATCATTAATTTCTAATGCAATATCAGGGTAAAACTGAAGCTGTAATGCCCCTTTAATCAGCACATCCCTTCCTAGTGCTTCAGTTAATTTTTCCGTTAGCGGTTGTTTATACGTATTGAGATCAAAAAAGCTAAGAAATAGGGCTATACCAATAATAATAATCAGTAATAGAAAACTGATGTAACGTATTGCACGTAATAACCACGGCATAATAAGCCCCCGAAAGCATGGTAAGAACAACATCCAAGTATAGAGGAATAATAGGAGGTTGTCGGGGCTAAAATGATTAACAAAGAAAAATATAAAAGGCTTTTGTGCTTTATGTTTTTAAAGCCTAATGATCAAAGATATGTGGTTCTACTACTTCAACTACATTATTATTAAGAAAATCACCTGATTCACAGCGTTTGAAATACACTGCTGCTGGAGCATCTTCGGGGTTGTTAGCAAGTACTTGCTGAAAACATTGACGGGCTTGTATATATTCTTCGGCATGAAAATATTCAACGCCTTTTTCAAAGGTGCGTAAGGTCACTTTTTTTAATTGCACTTGCGCTTCAGTATTACAATCAAAAATTTCATAAACAGTAACAGCTTGGCGTTTTCCTTTTACGCGTACCCGATCAAGTAGACGAATATGATAGCTACTGGTATCTTCAATTTTTTTGAAGGTAGAGCCTGTAATTAATAAATGCGCTCCATATACTTTGGTTAACCCTTCAATACGTGATGCGACATTTACAGCATCAGAAATCACGGTACCATCCATACGGTTTTTCCCACCAACAGTACCCAGCATTAAAGGTCCTGTATTTAAACCAATTCCAATTTCAATCGCTTGAAAATTCATGGCTACACGCTCTTTATTATAGTCACGTAAGGTACGTAACATTTCTAAACAGCCTTGTATTGCATTATCAACACTACTGGAAAATAATGCCATAATAGCATCACCAATATATTTATCGATAAAACCATTGTGTTTATGAATCACAGGTTCCATACGACTTAAATAAGCGTTGATAAAGTCAAAGTTCTCTTGGGGAGTCATGGATTCTGACATAGGCGTAAAGCCGCGAATATCAGAAAATAAAATGGTCATTTCTTTTTCAACCTGATCGCCCAACTGCACTTCAGTCACACTTTTCTTTTCTAATAAATGAATAAACTCACGTGGAATAAATCGCTCATACGCCTTATTAAGTGCTTTTAATTCATTATTTAAACGTATACGTTCTTCTTCATCTAATTTCCTATCCGTCATATCATAAAAAGCGGATAAAATAGCTTCTCGTTCGTTAAAAACAATACGCTGAAAAAAGCAGGTTGCCCAAAATGCTCGCCCTTTTACTGTTTTCAGTTCAACCTCAAAACCTTCACTCAAGCCATTGTCATTAAAAGAGTTTAAGACTTTTTTTCTATCATCACGGTTATAATAAAATTCTGTAAAATAATGATGGTTAACCATTTTTTCAGCAGGAATTTCAAAGGTACGTGCTGCTTGTCCATTTGCATAAAGAACCAAGCCATCACTGACACAGCTAATGGTTAAGGCGACAGGGGTGGTTTCAGCAATAATGCGAAAACGTTCTTCACTTTCTGATAATTCATCATTTAATGCTTTGGTATCTGCATATAATTTTGCATTGGCTAAAGAAATAGCAACCTGTGTAGATAAAAAGTTGAGTACCTCTAAACGATGTTCATTAAAACTACTTACAGTCAGTTTATTCTCTAAATAGAGTACCCCTGTTAATTTACCTTGGTTTAATAAAGGCAAGCATAAAATTTGTTTAGGTTTATGATGAATGAGGTAAATATCACGAGAGAAATGCTGATCCTTAGTTTCACCCGTATAAATTAAGCGTTCTTTTGTACGAATTACATAATTAACCATACTGCGTGGAATATTTACTTTGGAAGACTCCATAGATAAGTTTTGTAACACATGAATATTTAGGTTTGCCCCAGCACTTTCCCCTTCTGCCTCCATATACCATTCATTATTATCATGTAAAAATAATACGCCACGCTGTGCCCCCGCGTTTTCAATCATAATACGCATCAGTTTTTCAAGTAGGCTATTGAGTTGTATTTCCCCTGCAATGGTTTCCGTTGCTTTAAAAATACTTGTAAAATCCAAAGCATTACTTTGCTGTGTACTATGGCTAGTGCCATTAGAAGCCATGGAAGTTGTCATTGTTTTTAAAATGACAGTAGAGGATGTGGTAGTACCTTGCTTTAAATGCTCTAATTGTGAAAAAGTTTGTGGGTAACGTTGCTCTAATTCTTTATATTTTGCCACCGCACCCCAGCGTTGATAAGCATAGTGTGCTGAACGAATATAGTGGTTGGCTAATTGCGTTTGCTGATTTTGTAGTGCCAATTCACCTGCCAATTGGTAAATTAAGCCGTTATCATTGCTATAGCCATATTGTAAGGAAAGAACAGCTGCTTTTTCATAATATTCACGTGCATCTTTATCATTCCCTAGTACTCGCGAATACTCCGCCTCGACTAATAAGGCTTTATGCTGAAAATTCTCAGGTGCATGTTTTGCCCATAAATGTAAATAGCGTTGATTAGCTTCAACACGATGCTGTGTGTGGCGTTGCTGCTGATTATCTTGCTGTGGATATTGGCGTAAACTAATTAAAGAGTCATAAAAATAAAATAAAGAGACTAATAAAGAGCCTTTTACCCCTGATAAGTAAGTTTTTGCATTATTGGCATAATGTTGTGCATCTTCATATTTATAGAATAAATAGCAAAGAATCATTTTATTTAAATATAAAGAAAATAAAGTGGTGTAATTATTAGCACGCTCTTGTTCATTTAATAATTGATATTCATTACAGGCATCCCCTACCAGCTCACAGGGGTTTGTATTGTCACCTAATAAATTTAATACCATTTGGCGATAAATTTGTAACCATTGTTGGGTTTCTAATTGATGAATATTACTTAAGTTATCAGAGTGCTGGGTAATTTGTTGATTAACATCACTTAATGCTTGTCCTGCAAATAAGCTGTGATAACTGTGTACAAATAATGCTCGACTGGCATACTCTAAGTCCCCTGAATTAATACCACTTTTATAGGCATCTAGCAAAGGAATCAGGGTTTTTTGAATATGTTGTTTCCAGTGTACTCCGTAACCATTGGCAATGACTAATGTTTTTGCTTTAAATTTTACATTTTCTTCATCATCAGCTAATTTTAAGGCTAACTCCACAAATTGATAGCCTAAATCAATTTGAGATTTTTCAGCACATAAAATCAAGCCATAAGCCGCATAAGCAAAACAGGTAGCAGGCGCATGTCCATGACGTGTAGACAACCATACCATTTCATTGACTAATAAATGATAGGTACTGGAAGCGGAGCTATAGCTTGCCCCTGCAATACTCGCTAAAATACGCATGGTTGCATGATAAAGCGGATCGCACATTTTTGGCCATGTATCTAGGCTATAAACAGGTTGTCCAAGTAATGCAAAACGGGTACGAAGTGTACTCCAGTATTGCTGTAATAAAGAAGGAGGGGAAGGTAGTTTAACCCCTAGTAATTCTAGAATTTGTAAACCAATATACAAGGCTTTATCAGGTTGATTTTTGATGACATACGCTTGAATTTCTATTTCATAAATTTTAACTGTATCAAGCAGACAACGTGCATAAGTACTCACGGTATTCGCATATTGTTCCATTGATACATAATCATGGGTTAGATAAGCAGCTTCTGCTGCTTCGGTGTATAAACTTAATGCCACATCATAATAACGCTCCCAACCAGAGTCCCCCAATAATTCAATACCGAGTTTTAAATGATTAAAAGCAGGTTCATAAGCGGTGGCAGCTTTTGCTTTTTGTCCTGCTAATAAATTCAGCTCTGCAAGATGATCGCGATCAGGTTGATAGTTGATAATATCAACTGCACTATTTAAATGCTCAGTAATAATAAAAACCTGCTTTTCTAATTCAGGTTTAGGTGTGCTATATAAAAGTTGCAACCCTATTTTTTGATGAATCTTTTTCTGCTCTTCTATTGATAAGAGACTGATAACAGCTTGTTGAATGCGTTCATGGGAAAATTTGTAATAACTTTTATGCCGCTCTTTACCTAAATTAAGTACTAAGCCTTCATGCACGGCATGCCATAATTCATCAACCGTTTCATCTATCGTATGCTCATATACAAGAGCCAGTGTTTCGCTATAAAAGCGACTACCAATACAAGCGGCTAGTTTTAAAACAGCTTGAGTGGTATCAGGCAGTTTTTGAATACGATAGACCATTAAATCCACAACATTATCTGTAATGTCACAGGCTTGGATCGCAGGGATATCCCATTCCCATTTTAAAGTATCATAGTTAAAATAAAGTAAGTTTTTTTCATGTAATGATTTTAAAAATTCTGCTGTAAAAAAAGGAGACCCTTCTGTTTTTCTAATGACAAGGTTAGTAAGTAATGTTACTTCTTGAGGAGAACAGCTTAGTGTATCGGCAATATATTGATTAATATAAGGTAAAGAAAGTGGGAACAGTGATAAAGCATTAATTAATGTACCTGTTTCTTGAATAGATTCTAAACAGAACATTAATGGGTGTTTAGGGGTGACATCTTTCTGACCATATGCACCAATTAAAAACAGGTACTGGCTATTTGATGCATCTAACATTAATTTGATTAATTGTAAGCTGGCACTATCCGCCCATTGCAAGTCATCTAAAAATATCACAACAGGATGTTCGTGCTGACATAGAACACGTAACATACGTGTAAATAAAAGATTAAAACGGTTTTGGGTTTCAGTAGTACCTAAACTAGGCACAGCTGCTTGTTTACCAATGATTAATTCTAATTCAGGAATCACATCTATTAGAATTTGCCCTTGTTCCCCAATAGCAGTTAATAAACCCCGCCGCCAATATTGAATACGCTGACTATTTTCACCAAGAAATTGGCGCATTAAATCACGCAGTGCATGGACTAAAGCAGAATAAGGCACATTACGTTGTGCCATTTCAAATTTACCTGAAATAAAATATCCCCGCTTTTCAGTCACAGGTTTATAAATTTCTTGTACTAATGAAGATTTACCTACACCTGAAGTACCAAGAATCAGCATGATTTCACTGTGTCCGTGGCTGACTCGTTCAAATGCGGTTAATAAAGCTTTAACTTCTTGCTCTCGACCATATAAATGCTGTGGTACTTGAAAGCGATCGACAAAATCATGTTGTCCAAGGAAAAAGTGATCAATTTCTCCTGTTTCTTCTAATTCTTTTAAACAAATATTTAAATCCGCTAAAATTCCCGCTGCATTTTGATACCGATCCTCCACCATTTTTTCCATCAATCGCATGATAATATCAGAGATGACAGCAGGGAGGTCTGGGTTGATTTTAACAGCAGGATCAGGCATTAATGCTAAATGACAGTGTACTAACTCCATCAGATCAGTACTAATAAAGGGTAAACGCCCTGTAAAAATCTCGTATAACGTCACCCCTAAAGCATAAAAATCACTGCGATAATCAACTAATCTGTTAAGCCGCCCCGTTTGCTCAGGTGACATATAAGACAGTGTTCCCTCTAAGTGATCTAAGCTGGTAAATAATTGCTTTTCATGATTTAACATGCTGGCAATCCCAAAATCGATCAATTTTATTTCATGCGTTTCAGGGTGAATAATGATATTGGCGGGGTTAATATCTTTATGAATAATCCCTTTACTGTGAATATCGCTTAAAATTGTGACAATTTGGATGATTATTTTCAATAATTCAGGTAAGGGAGGGGCGTGATCATGAACAAATTTTTTAAGTGAAATCCCCCCAAAATCTTCTAAAATCATGACTAAAGAATTATGGTATTTTTCTAAACCATAGACGGTGGGTACACCTGTTAAAGATTCAAGGTGAGTAAGGATTTCAAACTCTTGTTGATAACGTGCCAACATGGCTGCACTGGGAAAGTCAGCTTCAAGCACCTTAAGAATAACAGGATTTTTATCAGTTGCTCGCGAAGCTTTACACACTAGTGAGCAATCACTGTGATAAAGTGTCGATATAATCTGATAGTCTAATATTTTTTCCATTATAAATTAGTCATTTATATAGAAGGCTGTGGCATGATTTTGAAAGGATGAGATACCCACCAATATGTAAATCATCTCTTCCTCCTTGGGGATAAAATTATAATTATTATGCACTCATTTGATGAGTTAATTATTTTTTGTACACTATTTCTATGAGCATAAAATATGCCAAAGAATAGATGTGTACTTAATCATAAGTAAGAATAAATACATTTACTTTGACTTAGTTTAATTATTTATTTTTAGTTATCTATATTTTTATTCAGAAATAGTGGTAAGTAGAAAAATACCTTTGCTATGAATACCTAATGATTTTTTCTAATACTAGACTTAATTATGCAATATACAAGTTAAATAAGAAAATAACCTGATAGATAGGGTCGTATTTAGGTAAATAAAAAATATACTATAGCACATTTCACCCTCTGAGCTGTGATAATTAAATACACCATTTTTTGGTAGTTTTGACAGTTAATAAATGTCTTCTTATTTTTTAGATTTAGAGGGGTAAAAAGTATCAATATGAATTAGATTCATATAAATAATTTCATTATTTATTATATAGCTATTGACCTACATTTATTAAAACGCTATAAACTATTATGGATAATTAATGAGTATGTGCTATGTCATCAGAAAAATCCACTTATCATCTTATTAGCTTAGGAAGAATGGATGGAAAATCAGAGCAAGATACAATTACCAATTTAGCAAAACTTTATCGTACCAGTACTGACAAAGTACAACATTTTTTAGTGCCTGAAACACATTTACAAACAGTGACTAGTCAGGAATTAGCAGAAAAATATCAACGTGCTTATCGTATTTCAGGGGTGCAATGTAGAATTGAGCTACCTGAAAAAACAGTAGCTCCCACAACGCTTAAAACTAAAGAAACAACTGAAAATACCATTAATAATAAGGATAAAGTAGAGTATAACGATCCATATGATGCACCTAAAGCAGCTGTTTATGAACCAACTACAAATAATGAAGTTGAGTATGCTGGGTTTAAAGATCGCTTTCTTGCTCATCTTATGGATAGGCTTTTATTATCTTTAACTGTTATTGCTTTATTTTTTATTTATGACACTTTTTTAGGCACTGAATTCGCGATAGCTGCTTATAATGATACTTTCAATAAAGGGGGTTGGGATGCATCAGGTGAGGATTACCCATTTTATTTTGAATATATTTTTGCAATTATAGTCACCCTTGGTTTTTGGCAATATTATGGTGCTACCCCAGGAAAAATGTTTCGTTCTGCGAAAATTGTAGATGCAAAAACAGGAGAAAAACCTGCTATGTGGCGTTTAATTGTACGTTACCTATCTTATATTCTTTCAACTATTCCTCTTTTATTAGGATTTATTTGGATTGCTTTTGATAAACGTAAACAGGGGTGGCATGACAAATTAGCGGGTACTGTAGTGATTAAGCATTAAATTATGAGCCCTCATCAGTTTTTAATTAACTGAAGTTACGCACTCATCAGAAAACAATGATATCTATCAAACCGTAGCGGCATTGCATGCAACGCTTTTCGCTGAACCTAATTCAGTTATGATTGAGAACAGCGGGATGGTTAAAAAATAAAACCTTCTCCTCTCATAAACTCTATTATGGTGGCAATGAATTAATGCTTGTGGGGTGAATGAGATCACAAGGACGTTGCGTGCAACGTCACTACACTACATATAAGATAATGGCACCAACAAAATGAGAGTGTACGAATGCTTACAGAGTTTATTTGATTCTACTGCATAACTTCAGCAATTCACTGAAATAACAACTTTTATCTTTTTCTATTTTTGCTGTATTAGTAGATAGCTATTGATTTATGTTTGTTAAATACGCTATAAGTTAATATGGATAATTAATGAGTATATATTATGTCTATAACACAATCAGCTTATCGCCTTATTAGTTTAGGCTTAATGGATGGAAAATCAGAACAAGATACGATTGTAAATTTAGCAAAACTTTATCAAACCAGTACGAATAAAGTGAACCATTTCTTAGTGCCAGAAACTTTATTACAAACTGTTGAGAGCCAAGAGTTAGCAGAAAAATATCAGCGCGCTTATCGTGTTGCGGGGATACAGTGTAAAATTGAGCTGCCTGAAGAAGTGACTACTGCTACATTGCTTAAAACCAAACCTGATACAGCTAAGACAACAGCAGTAGAAAGCAATAACCCTTATCACTCACCTCAAGCAGCGGTATATGATCCAAATACGCTCGGAGAAGTTCAATATGTAGGATTTTGGGCTAGATTTGTGGCTTCTCTACTTGATTCAATTCTTTTACTTATTATTTCTGGCTTTATAGTTTTTGCCTATTTTTCTATTTTTAATATAGATATATTTGAAGGTGATTTAAGCTCTTTTGAACAATCAAGCTTTATGGCGTTTTCTATGGTTTCAAACTTTCTTCCAATGATCCTTGTCATTGCTTTTTGGCGATATTGGGGGGCAACACCGGGGAAAATGGCATTTTCCGCAAAAATTGTCGATGCAAAAACAGGTGAACCACCTTCAACAGGACGCTTAATTCTCCGCTTTTTTGCTTATATTATTTCTGCATTGCCATTTTATTTAGGCTTTGTTTGGATTGCCTTTGATAAGCGCAAACAAAGTTGGCACGATAAATTGGCAAGAACAGTTGTGATTAAGCAGTACAAGTCATAATAGAAAGGGGTTGAAAAAATAAAAGGGAAATGGACTATTTCCCTTTTATTACCATCATAATCAAGTAGTATGAAGTGAATTAAGCGTCGAAACGTTTCATCACTAATGTGGCATTTGTACCACCAAAACCAAAACTATTAGACATGATTGTATTTAAGTTAACATTATCTTTACGTTCAGTAATGATAGGTAAGCCTACTGCTTTTTCATCTAATTCTGTGACATTGGCAGAAGCACTGATAAAGTTATTTTCCATCATTAACAAGCTATAAATTGCTTCATTCGATCCTGCTGCACCTAAAGCATGACCTGTTAATGATTTAGTTGAAGTGATCGCAGGGATAGCACCCTTAAATACTTCTTTAACTGCTTCAAGCTCACGTGTATCACCTACAGGTGTACTTGTACCATGCGCATTAATATAATCTACAGGAGAATCAACAGTAGAGAGTGCTTGCTGCATACAACGAACAGCCCCTTCACCTGAAGGTTGTACCATGTCATAACCATCAGAAGTCGCACCATAGCCAACTAATTCAGCATAGATTTTAGCTCCACGTGCCTTAGCATGTTCTAGCTCTTCTAGAATGACAATACTTCCTCCCCCTGAAATGACAAATCCGTCACGGGTTGCATCATAAGGGCGAGAGGCTGTATCAGGTGTATCATTATATTTAGAGGATAAAGCACCCATTGCATCAAATAAAACACTTAGGCTCCAGTGAACTTCTTCACCTCCTCCAGCAAAAACAATATCTTGTTTACCCATTTGGATTTGCTCATAGCCAACCCCAATACAGTGTGCACTGGTTGCACACGCTGAACTTAATGAGTAATTAATCCCTTTGATTTTAAATGGCGTTGCAAGACAGGCAGAGGTGGTGCTTGCCATAGTGCGTGGTACCATATAAGGTCCTACACGTTTAACACCACGTTCGCGTAAAATATCCGCAGCAGCAACCACGTTTTCAGGAGACGCGCCTCCTGTTCCTGTAATCAATCCTGTACGTATATTTGATACATCACTTTCTTCAAGCTTTGCATCTTCAATAGCTTCTTGCATGGCAATGTAGTTATAGGCTGCCGCACCACCCATAAAACGTTTTACTTTACGATCAATGTGTGCAGCTATATCAATATCCATAGCTCCGTGCACATGTGAACGAAAGCCTAAATCAGCATATTCTTGGCTAAACGTTAAACCAGAACGCCCATTTTTTAAACTTTCTAACACTTCTTGCTTGTTATTGCCAATACTAGAGACAATTCCAAGTCCTGTTACAACAACGCGTTTCAAGTGTTTTCTCCTCTTAAAAGTCGTCAGTTGACGTGAATAAACCTACACGTAAATTTTTTGCAGAGTAAATTTCACGACCATCAACTTCCATCGTTGCATCAGCAATACCCATAACGAGTTTGCGCATAATGACGCGTTTCATATCAATACGATAGATAACTTTTTTATTTGATGGAGTGACCTGCCCTGTAAACTTAACATCGCCTGCACCCAGTGCACGCCCACGCCCTGGCCCACCTTTCCAGCCTAAGAAAAAGCCAACCAGCTGCCACATTGCATCTAAACCTAAACACCCTGGCATGACAGGATCACCGGGGAAGTGGCAATCAAAAAACCATAAATCAGGTTTAACATCTAATTCGGCAATAATTTGTCCTTTGTTCGCACTCCCCCCTTCATCAGAAATATGGGTAATACGATCAAACATTAACATCGGTGGCATAGGCAATTGGGCATTGCCTTCACCAAACATTTCACCACGCCCACATTGTAATAATTCTTCGTAGGTGTAACTTTGTTTTTTTTCCATTATGTACTCGGTTCCAAACATCCCACAGTGCAACAATGTGCTACACCATAATGAGTTAACGTAACATACCTAGCTTATATTATTAAGTCTGTAACGGTATACTAAAAGGCTTTTTTACTTACTGCCTGCACTTATATCAAAAATATAATATTTTTATCTTTTACCCTTACTCTGTAATAGAAGACGCTAAATACAAAAAATAAGCAAGGGGATTTATTATATCACCTCGTAGAATAAACAAAGTAGAATCTTTATTTATTATTGGGATAGGGTCTCTATTTTTATAGCAAAAAAGAGCTAAAATAAAGCTTTGTTGAACAATAAAAATCAATGTATTATGGTGTTTTTTATATATATTGCTTTACTAATTATGAGTAATGTATGTAAAAATTTTATCTTCTTTTTATTATATTTATATACAGTGTAATCTTTTAACTTGCTTATGACAAAAATAGACACAACATTTATTGCAGGGGTTGATGAGGTTGGACGGGGTCCTTTAGCAGGAGCCGTGGTTGCCGCTGCCGTGATTTTAGATAGCAATCAGCCTATTGATGGCTTAGCTGATTCTAAAGCACTGACAGAAAAACGTCGTTTATTACTTGCTGATGAAATTAAACAAAAATCATTAGCATGGGCATTAGGACGTGCTGAAGTAGCAGAAATTGACCAGATTAATATTTTACAGGCAAGTTTGTTAGCCATGCGCCGAGCGGTTGAAAATTTAGCTATTTCGCCAACTCATGCATTAGTTGATGGTAATAAATGCCCAACTCAGTTACCCTGTACCAGTGAAGCAATTGTAAAAGGGGATAAAACAGTTGCGGTCATTAGTGCAGCCTCTATTATTGCAAAGGTGGCGCGCGATCAAGAAATGTGTGAATTGGATACCTTGTATCCTGAGTATGGCTTTGCACAGCACAAAGGTTATCCAACTAAAGCACACCGTGAAGCATTATTAGTGCACGGTATTTGCCCTATTCATCGTCTTTCTTTTGCACCTGTAAAAAAATGCATACAACAAACAAATAAAAAATAACAGGTATTGCCATTATATACTTGCTATTTATATATTATCCTTTTAGTCTATAACGTAATTTTACGTTAAGTTATTGAACTTATAATCATGACCATGTTATTGCAAACTATTACAAAACTAGCCTGTTGTATACTGCTTGTAGCAGTAACAGGGTGTTCTACTGCACCTACAAAAAATGATCCATTTGAACGTTTTAATCGTGGTGTCTTTTCTTTTAATAAAGATATTGATAATGCTGTACTAAAACCTGTCGCTGCAACCTATAAAGTGATTACCCCACAGCCTATTGATGAAGGTATTACAAATTTCTTTAGTAATATCCAAGATGTAGGGGTTGTACTAAATGATTTATTACAACTTAAATTTAAACAAGCCGCCTCTGACACAGGGCGAGTATTGGTTAATTCAACGGTGGGTCTTTTAGGCTTTATTGATGTAGCAAGTCGTATGGATTTAAAAAAGCATAATGAGGATTTTGGTCAAACATTAGGCTACTGGGGCATGACCCCCGGACCTTACCTTGTGTTGCCTTTCTTTGGTCCAAGTAACTTACGTGATGCAATTGGAACGGGAGTTGATACCCTCACTGATCCACGCCACTATGTCACAGATGTAGGAATGCGTAATTTCTTTTTGGCCACCAATGTTGTGCGTGCTGTGGATAAGCGTGCAGATTTACTGGGAGCAGAGCGTGTTGCTGATCAAGCTGCGCTTGATCCCTATGTATACTACCGAGAAGCCTATTTACAACATCGCCAGCATCTTGTTCATGATGGGGAACCCCCTGAAGATGAAGAGGATGAAGAAGATTTATTTGATGAAGATGAATAAGCCCAGTGTTAAAATAAAAGAAAGCGGTAATACCTCCTATATAGCTCTTTAATCTAGCCCCTGTAATAGTATACAATGCATAAGTCACACACTTTCCCATAAATTATTGATCTATAGTAATGATCAATAATTTATGCTTATATTAATAAAACAGTATCTAGATAAAACAAGTTTTATAAGTTATTTTACTATGGTTAATACCACCCCTTATGGAAAAGATTGATTTACAATTACTTGAAGCACGTATTGATGAGTTGATTTATACATGTAATCAATTAGCCAAAGAAAATACGGATTTACGTAAAGATCAAGAGGATTTACGTTCAGAACGTGATGTGTTATTAAAAAAAACAGCTTTAGCAAGAACACGTATTGAAGCGATGATTAGCCGCTTAAAAGAAATGGAAGTAGACACATGAGTAAACCTATCCCAGTTAATTTACGGATATTGGATAAAGATTATGTGGTTGCTTGCCCTGAAGAAGAGCGCGATATCCTACTTGAGTCGGCAAATTACTTAACTCAAAAAGCCCATGATGTAAAAAAAGGCGGAAAAGTTGTCAGTAATGAGCGTATTGCAGTACTCAGCGCATTAAATATTATTTACGAATATTTCCAATATAAACAACAACAAAGCGCAATTCCTGATGACTTTGCTGAGCATATTGGGCACCTACAAGAGAAAATAGAACTTGCTTTACACAGCATAAAGCAATAAAGTATTAGATAAGCTTCAAAAAGTTTTTAAGCTTACAGTTTTTGGTACACATTGGGTATTTTGGGTTTAATAGTCTCTTGAACCTTAATGTATTGCCCAGGGGGTCAAATGTTGATGTTGTTGTGCATGTCCACCTTGTAGTGGAAAGCCTGATATATCGCTAAGATGCTCCCATTTTGAACCTTATTGGTTCAAGGCAAGATAGCCTGGGGTATTCCATGTGTACCAGCCTTATCTCCCTCCTTCAAAACATTAACCTCTACTTAAACCCTTTTAACATAAAAAATTACCCTACCCCTTTTACATGAGGTATTGCTTGGTTTTTATTCATCAATAATTGTAAAAAAGCCTGCATTGCCTGAGTCAGCAAAGTATTTTTATGACGAATAAATAAAGTGGGAGAATGCGCGATATGTTCAGGTAAGCTAAAATAATTAACTTGATTAATATAATGCGGGCGACATACAACAGATTCAGGAATTAATGCCACACCTAAGCCTGCTGCTGCACAACCAATGATTGCATCCAGTGAACCAAACTCCATAATCCGTGTTGGCAAATACCCCTGTTCACGTGCCCACTGCTCTACTTTTGCCCGATAAGTACAACCTCGTCGAAATGAAAATAAAGTAGGTGGCTGTTTTAACTGGCTAATATGTGAAATATCAGGGCTGGTTACCAGCACTAATTTTTCACAAAATACTTCAAAAGTAATTAAATCAGGGTGCTCAACCTCGCCACTGATTAAAGCCCCATCTACTTGATACTCTAATACCAATTTAATCAGCTCTCCTGAGGTTGCGGTAGTGAGATCTAAATCAACATGTGGATATTGGCGATGATAGGCAATTAATACATCAGGCAAGCGTACAGCCGCTGTTGTTTCCATTGCCCCCAGCGTTAAACTCCCACCACAGCTTAAAGTATCATGTACGGCTTTACGCGCTTCAGTAAGTAAGTGCAAAGTTTCATCCGCATACTTTTTTAATACCTTCCCAGCATTACTTAAATGCATCCCTCTATGTTGGCGATAAAACAGCTCTGTACCTAATTCATCTTCTAATTGCTGAATTCGTGCTGAAACATTTGATTGCACATAATGTAATTTTTCGGCAGCACGCGAAATACTACCTGTTTCAGCAACGGCGGCAAAAATACGTAAAGCTTTTGTATCCATAATATATAGAAGTTCTCTTGCTACTTTTTAATATATAGGTCATTATTTGATATGAATTAATAGCCAATTTTTAACATTCAATCATATAAACGATGACTTTTAAGCTGTGTTATATCCCCTATTGAGGTAAGCGCACAGTAAAGCAACTACCTTTATTTAGTTCACTCTCTACGTCAATATGACCTTGCATCATTTCAACAAAACTTTGACACAGTGTTAAACCAAGCCCCGTGCCACCATAAGCACGTGTACTGGAATTATCAACTTGGTTAAAAGGTTGGAAAATAGCTTCTATTTTTTCTTTTGGAATACCCACCCCTGTATCCTCAATTTTAAAAATAATCCATTCCATACTGTGCTCTACACTAATTGTGATTTTGCCCTCTTCAGTAAATTTTTCAGCATTTTTTAATAAATTAACTAAAGTTTGTTTAATTTTTTCACGATCACCTTGTATTGAGCCAATATTGTCAGGGCAATTAATTGTTAATACATTACTGCTTGACTGCATATCAAAACTATCCACCAGCTCCTTTAATAATACGGTAATATTTACCTTACTGATTGATAAAGCCATTTTATCCGCTTCAATTTTTGAAATATCCAGCACATCATTAATGATACCTAATAGGCGATGAGCAGAAGAGGTAATTTTTCCCACATCTTTTTCTAAATGAGGGATAAAAGGAATTTCTGTCTCTTCAATATCTTCCTGAATAATTTCTGAATAACCAATAATAGCATTTAAAGGGGTACGTAATTCATGGCTCATATTGGCTAAAAAGCAACTTTTTGCACGGTTGGCTGCTTCTGCTGCCTCTCGGGCTTGTTCATGCTTTTGATATAATAGAGCATTACGAATTGAAATAGCAATTTGGGTAGAAAGCATTTTTAATACACTTAACCGCTCTTTTGTGAAAGCATCACTGACTAGTTTATTTTCTAAGTACAAAACACCTGTTAAGGTATTTTGGTATATGATCGGCATCCCTAATACCGATTGAGACTGTTGCTCTACAATATAGGGATCACTGCTAAACATACCTTCATGGTAAGCGTCCCCTAATACAACATCATGTTGAGTACGTTTGACGTAATTAATCAATGTACTGGGCACAAATAAATGCCCTGTTTCCTGACAACGGCTATCAATAGGGAGGGTGGCAAAAATTTGTACTTCATCAGTGTCTAAACACACTTCTGCTTTAAGGTAAAGAGCTTCTGTTTCTTCTTCTGCTAGAATTAATACCCCACGTTGTGCACCAACATTTTCTGCTACTAACTGTAATAATTTTTGAATCAGTGTATCTAATACAATTTCATTGGAAATTGTTTGGGAGGCTTTCATAACACTGGTTAAATCCATCATACTCACTTGGTTCATCATCAAACTAGAGGAGGAAGCTTGAGTATGTGTTTCATCTATAGATTGAGTAATACTCACAGATTCATGGTATTTTTCGTATACTAAGGTACGTAACTCAGGAAATTCTTTATCTAAAGCATAGATTTTTTGCTGCGCTCCCCATGCTTGATAAGTATGGTAGGCTTCTAATAAATGCACCGTAGCATAACGTTTATGTTGTTGCGCCAACCAAAATTGTGCTGCTAATTCATGTGCTAAAGCAGCATCTTGAATAAAACCTGTTTCAGTGGCAGCATCTATAGCAGCTTCATAGCACTCAATAGCACTGAGTTTATCCCCTTGTAGTACAGCCATTTGTGCTGCAATTAAATGATATAAATGTAGGAAGTTTTCAGGGCAATGATGTGCCCATTTTTGCATTTGTTCTTGGTTTTTTTCCAGCTCTAGCCAATATTTTTTTTGCTCTATACTACTTGCTGTTGGGTATAAAGCTGTTAATGTCAGTGAAGTATAAAAATTATGTGCCGCAATGGAAATGGCATTGGAGATAAATTTTAACTGTTCTTTAGCAAGTAATAATGCATCGTAAGCTTGCTGATATTGGGCAAAAATGAAATATGTTTGTGCGCGTGCAATAAGAAAGCGTGCTACCGCGCCAAAACTTTGTTGGGTTTGGCAAAAATGTAAGAATTGTTGCTCTTTTTCAGTATCCCCTTCATTAACCAATGGTAATATCGCCAACCTTAAGCCCCGTAAGGTATCACTCCCCCATTGGTTTTTTGTCTTTTCAGTAAAAGGTAAATATTTATCAATAGACAGTAAAATACGATCTAAGGGTTCACCATAATAAAAGGGGTGAAATAAACGATAGGCAAGGATTAACCCTCCCCACTGCACTTCTCCTGCACTTAAGCCTGCTTGGTAGCCTTCATCATTATAAAACTCTGCATTTTTAAGCGGTTTAATCCAGTGATTTAGGTAATTCCCTAATACAAAACAGGTTTGGCATTTTTGGGTTAAGCCTTGAAACCGATCACTTAATTCATAAGCAACCCGCCCAAAAGCATAGCCTTGTTGATACTCCCCTAAAATAGAGCCTAACATCATGCCATATACCGCATAGGCTAAAGAGGACTTAGGCGCAGGACCATATTGAAGAGAGAGACTTGCCATTCTAGTGGAAATAACAGCAAATAATTGTGCATTACTATAGCGAGCAGGGGGAATTAAATCAGCTAATAATTCAATGACCACTTTATAGCGTGGATCAGACATCGCCTCCACAGTTGCCAGCAGGTGAATATCTCTTTCCCCTAAGAGAGTTTTTGCTTGCGCTATTTCCAAGTTTAAGGCATCAGCATAGTCACTTTTAGGTAGCTCGATACCTAATAAATCTAAGGCTTGCCTCCCTACTTGAATCGCTTTGTCATAATCAGCTATCAGTGTGTATTGTACAATTAATAAATTATAGACTTTTGCCTTTTCTATATTATTTTTTGTGTGGTCAAGTAGTACATTTAATAATGTTTCAGAGGCTGCAAAGTTACCATTTAAATATTCAACATCTGCCAGCTCTTTGTACAATGAATGGGTTAATTCATAATGCTGTTGCCAACTTTTTGTTGACAGTAATTGCGCACCAATTTTTAAATATTGATAAGCAGAGGTATAGGCAGTGGCACTTTTTGCTTTTTCCCCAGCGGTTAAATTAAGTTGAGCTAATTCAATACGCATTTTATTGCTGCGGATGAGGTCAACAGCCTCATTTAAGTGGTCGACAATTTCAAATAAACGATCATCCTGCTCTTCTTCACTACAATTTTTTAATAATAATTGTCCAATTTTTAAATGAATATGTTGTTTTTGTTCTGTATCGATTAATAAATAAGCGGCTTGTTGTACGCGATCATGTAGAAATTTATAATTGATAACCAGCAAAGTGGTTTTATCACCAATAGAGATATTTTCTAATCCAGAAGTGGGTAAAATTAAATTCTGATCAATCACAGGAGTTAAATCAGCAAAGGTACTGATTTCATCTTTAGCATGAATTAAAGATAAAGTATGTAAATCAAATTGATTACCAATACAAGCAGCAAAACGTAATACTTTTTGTGCATTTTCAGGGAGCTGCTTTACTTTTGCAACCATTAGCTCAATGACATTATCAGTAATATCTAAGGCAGCAATAGCATCAATATCCCATTGCCAACGTGCATTTAAACCTGTTGCATGGGTTTGTGTATGAAACTGTAGCATACCGCGCTCATGTAATGCGGTGAGAAATTGATTCACAAAAAAGGGATTGCCTTCTGTTTTTTTAACAATTAGTACTGCAAGTGCACTGCATTCTTTAGGGGGCACATACAAAGTATCTGCTAATAACTTTTCAATATCTGTTTGTTCTAAATTTTGTAGGTTAAGGTGGTGAGAAGGAGTGTTATTTTTCTGTAAATCATCGACTAATAAACTGAGGGGATGACTACTATCTACCTCATTACTGCGGTATGCCCCTAATAGTAATAAATAAGCAATACTATCATCCATTATTAATAAAGAAATTAATTTAAGGGTTGCAGTATCTGCCCATTGTAGATCATCAAGAAAGATAACTAAGGGATGTTTTTTCTGACAACAAACACGAATAAAATTACTAAAAACAAGATGAAAACGGTTCATTGATTCTTGTGCAGCCAAAGGTTCAACAGCAGGTTGTGCGCCAATAATAAATTCTATTTCAGGGATAACATCAACAATCACCTGCCCATTATTCCCCACAGCACCAAGAATTTTTGTTTTCCATTTTTGCAAGCGTCCTTCAGGCTCTGTGAGTAACTGATGCACCAGATCAGAAAAAGCGGTCACAATGGCACTATAAGGTACATTACGCTGGTATTGATCAAATTTACCTGTAATAAAATAGCCTTTTTTCTTGGTAACAGGCGTATAGAGTTCACGAATTAATGAGGTTTTACCTATACCAGAATACCCTGACACCAACATAAATTCTGTTTTACCACGACAGATACGTGTAAAACTTTCATTTAAAACTGATAGCTCTTTAGAACGACCATATAATTTTTGTGGTATTTCAAATTGATCGGGGATATCTTGCTGTCCATAAACAAACTCATCAATAGCACCATGATGGCTTAATTCTGTGAGACAATGTTGCAAATCAGCATACAACCCTGTTGCCCCTTGATAACGCATTTCTGCCTGTTTAGCTAACAGCTTCATAACGATATTGGATAAAGGGAGAGGAATATCTTGTCGCCAATGATGGGGAGGAGTGGGTAATTTTGCGATATGAGCGTGAACCAGCTCCATCGGATCTGTGACAGTAAAAGGTGGATGTCCTACCAACATTTCATACAGCACACAACCTAAAGAATAAAAATCAGTACGGTAATCAACACAGCGATTCATACGCCCCGTTTGCTCTGGAGACATATAGGCTAATGTACCTTCTAATGCATGTAAGGCAGTGTTTTTACTATCATTACTACGCAGGCGCGTTGATAGGCTAAAATCAATAATTTTTACACTATTGGTTTCAAAATTAACGATGATATTAGCAGGCTTAATATCACGATGAATAATATTATGTTGATGTAATTCACCTAATGTTTTTGTAAGCTGCAACATTAAATGTAAACATTGAAGTAAGTCTAATTTATCATGATTTAAAATGACATCAAGTGACTGCCCTTGTATATCCTCTGTCACTAATATCCATTGCTGGCGTACTTTTTCAATGCTATAAAAGCGAATAATACCTTCAATATCTAAATTGTTGGCAATATCATATTCATGTTGCAAGTAGGCAGTATATTTGGCAGAAGGGTAGTTTTCCTTGCTGCACTTTATCATGACCGTTCGCCCTGTTGCTAGCTCCTGTGCACGATAAACACAGGTGCGTACACCAGTATACACGGCTTCTATAACGCTATAAGCGGGAAACTGTTGCATTACCTCACATCCCCAAACACAGTAAATTACTCTATTTATATACGCTGCACGATTTTTATAATAAGTTACAATACATTAATGACACTGACTATTTAAAAAATAGACAGTTTTTTTAGGAGCGGATATAGAACTTAGGCAAAAATACAGTGAAGATTATACACTTTTATATTCTAATTATATTTTTTATCACATTATGAACAATAGTATATAAGACTACTGTTTTTTTTTATAGTTATTATAAATCTAGAAACTAAAATCATTGTAATGATAGCTTTTAAATCATTAAGAAACAAATATGTTGAAATTTAAATAACCTATTTCATACTGCATTGATAAGCCATATTTTACTATAGTAATACCTTAATCATTTATAATTAGATTAAACTAAAAGAAAAAAGCTATCATTAAACTATCTTTATCTATTCCTGCTAGGTGCTTGAATAAAAACTAACAATTGTGCTTAATATCGTATTTATATATACTTTGTTTGCATACATATATATTTACTATGTTTTTCCAATATAAATAGTTTACAACAATAAAGTTCACTTGGGATGGATGAAGGATACAAATAGGAATGAAATTTATCATCAAACTACTGAATCAAGTCATGGCAGCCATTAGCCAGTTGATTCAACTTATTAAAGATTTTAGTATTAGTCATTTACTTGATTACCTTTTTACGCACTTTCCTAAATTTTGGAAATTTATTAGTCGTGTCCCTTTTTTAGGAGCATGGCTAAATCGTTTTATTATCAATAGCATTGTTAATTCTGCTCCTTATCGTCCTCATTCTTATAGTATGTGGTCGACAAACCCAGATAAAGTATCTGATTATACTTCATGGGATTCCTTAACTAACCGTCGTTTTTCAGGGCGTTACCTTCCACCTGCCAGTGATGCCTTTATGGAAGATTTGCCTGATATTGATGAGGCAACAGAGCTGTTTCGCCGCAAACATGAAACAAAAGGAGAACGTACTTCAGTTCTATTCATGTTTTTTGCTCAATGGTTTACAGATAGTTTTTTACGTACTGATCCCAATGATTTCCGTAAAAATACCTCTAACCATGAAATTGATTTATGCCAAATCTATGGCTTAAAGCCTTCTACAGCAAACATTTTGCGCTCCCATGAAGGAGGTAAAATGAAAAGCCAGTTTATTAATGATGAAGAGTATCCCCCTTACTTATATGATGAAAATTTAGAGGTAAAAGAAGAATTTGCAGATTTACCCTATGTACCATGGTTAGATAGCATTTTAAGCAAGCGGGGATTTCCTGATTTAGATGAACGTAAAAAATACATTTTTGCGGTGGGTTTAGAGCGAGGAAACTCTACAGTTGGGTACAGTACATTAAATACCATCTTTATCCGTGAGCATAACCGTATTGCACAATTATTAAGTACTGCCTACCCTACATGGAATGATGAGCGTTTATTCCAAACGACACGTAATATTTTAACCGTGATTCTATTAAAAATAGTGGTTGAAGATTATGTAAACCATATTACCCCACTTTATTTCCCCTTATCAGTAGAAATTGGGTTTGCAGAAAAGCAGCCTTGGTATCGAACTAATTGGATTACTACAGAGTTCAACTTGTTATACCGCTGGCACTCCTTAATTCCTGACAAAATTTCAATTGATGAAACTGCCTATGGCGCAGCAGGATACTTATTAAATAACAAACCACTTATTGATCACAGTATGGGGAGTTTAGTGACGGACTTTACAGGACAAGCTGCAACAAAAGTCGGTTTGTTTAACTGCCCTGAGTTTCTCTTACAAGAATCCATGAATGCTGAAAAAGCCAGTATGAGCTTAGCCCGTCGTTCTAAGCTTGCCAGCTTCAATGATTACCGTACTTGCTTTGGTTTAGATCGTATGAGTAGTTATGCGGAACTAACCAGTGATAAAGAAACACAAGATAAATTGCACAAAATGTATGGGCATATTGATAATTTAGAATTCTTGGTCGGTATCTTTGCAGAGGAAGGTGGTAATCGCACCTTATTTGGAGACTTAATTACTGTGATGGTGGGTGTGGATGCATTTTCCCAAGCCTTAACAAACCCATTACTTGCTAAAGATGTCTTTAATGTTGAAACATTCTCAACGGTTGGGATGGAAATTATCGGCAAGACAAATACCTTAAGCCAAGTGGTCTTACGTAATACAAAAGATCCACATAATGTGGATGCTTCTTTTGACTTTACAGGCTAATTATTACCAATTAGCTTAATAGCTTTTTCTGCCTTATCTAAGATTAACAGATATTTAACCACTGGATAATCTAATAAGGCAGATACTCCCTGCCCACTTTTTTTCATCCTCTCCCTCTCCTAGTTTTAGAAAAATAACACTGCTCTCCCTCTTTCATTTAGGCAACATTTTATTTTGTTTAAAAAAATCCATTGCACAAGAAATACACATATGCTATTCCTTGTACACCTTGGGTTAAAATAGAAGGTATATAGCACTACCTCAATCATGCCCTTTTAGAAAGCCACTACTGACATGACAACAATAAGATAATAAAGATGGTATTAAGTATGAATACTCCTGCAGTTGATCATTTACCCCCCCTATTACACGATGATGTTCAAGGCACATGGCAAGATTTTTTAGAGGTTGCTGATGCAAACCTATTAGAACAGCTATCACAACGCCCCAAAGTACAAGAAAGTATTGCTAAAATATGGGGATGTAGCCCTTTTATTAGCCAACAATGTATTCGTTTCCCATCACTTTTGCTGGATTTACTGCAAACTGATGCATTAGAAACCTCACCAGCCCCTTATTTGCCTATTTTGCAGCAACAGCTGAATGCCATTACTGAAGAAGAGACTTTTTTAAAATGTTTACGTGATTATCGTCGTCGGGAAATGGTGCGTATTGCATGGCGTGATATTATGGGCTGGGCAGATATTCATGAAAGCTTAGCCAGCTTATCTAACTTAGCCGATGCTTTTGTCGAAGCTGCAAATGACTGGTTATACAGCCGCTTATGTACTCAATATGGTACGCCTTGTAATGATAAAGGCGAAGCACAAAAAATGATTGTGTTAGGTATGGGGAAATTAGGGGGGCAAGAGCTGAATTTTTCCTCTGATATTGACCTGATTTTTACTTTTCCTGAAACGGGTGAAACCCAAGGCTCAACGCGCCGAACACGTACCAATCAAGAATTTTTTGTACGCCTTGGGCAACAGCTCGTTAATGCTTTAAATAGCAATACTGTAGATGGTTTTGTATACCGTGTTGATATGCGCCTACGCCCATTTGGGGATAGTGGTCCGCTAGCCATGCACTTTGATGCTATCGAAGATTATTATCAAGTCCATGCGCGCGACTGGGAACGTTATGCACTGGTGAAAGCACGTGTTTGTGCAGGTAATCAAGAATTGGGGGCAAAATTACTTGAAATGTTACGCCCCTTTATTTACCGTCGCTATCTTGATTACCACGCCTTTGATGCCTTACGCTCAATGAAAGCCATGATTGATCAAGAAACCCGTCGCCGAGGTTTGGAAAATAATTTAAAACTTGGGATAGGTGGGATTCGTGAGGTTGAGTTTACCTGCCAAGTTTTTCAATTAATTCGAGGTGGGCGGCTTCCTGCTTTACAGGTAAAACATTTATTAAGCACGATTGATGCACTAGAAGAATTTGAGTTTTTTAGTGCAGAAGTGGCTGAGAAGTTGCGCAATGCTTATTGCTTCTTACGTTTAGCTGAAAACCACCTACAAGCTATGGAAGATCGCCAAACACAAACCTTACCTGATACTGATTTGAACCAAGTACGTCTTGCCGTCAGTATGGGGTTTGCAACATGGGAAGCCTTTATGGCAGCCCTTGCTGAACATCAAAATTTTATCCAAGCCCAATTTACCCAAGTGATAGCCCCTGAAGTAGAAGAAAATGCCCAAGAAGCGGCTTCTTCTCACTGGAAAACCATGTGGTTGCATCAATTACAAGACGATGATGCAAACCTAGAGTGTTTACAAGAAGGAGGCTTTGCAGACAGTTCAGCGATTTTAACTCACTTACGTAAATTAGCCGATGCGCACAGTATTCAGAAACTCACAGGGCGTGGGCGAGAGATTTTAGATATCCTGATTCCACTGGTATTAGAAACCAGTTTACAGTATAAAAACAAAGATAATGCTGTTCATGCAACGCTTGATTTTATTGAATCTGTCGCCCGACGTAGTGTGTATTTATCGCTTTTAATTGAACGCCCTCAAGTATTACAGCAATTAATGCAACTATGTGCAGAAAGTGTTTGGATTACTGATCAAATCACACGTTACCCAATTTTACTTGATGAATTGCTTGATCACCGCCGCTTATATGATCCCTTAAAACCTGCTGAATTAGATAATGCATTACAAGCACAATTAGCCCATTTGCCCATTGATGATTTAGAAATGCAAATGGATAGCTTACGTCAGTTTAAACGCGCCTATGTCTTACAAGTGGCTGCGGCTGAAATTGGCGATAAACTCACGGTAGAAGTTGCCAGTGATTATTTAGCCGCTATTGCAGATACATTGGTTCGTCAAGCATTACACATGGCATGGGAACATCTGACTCAAAAACATGGTATTCCTCAATATATGAAAGAGGGGGAGATGTATAATGCAGGTTTTTGTGTGATTGCTTACGGGAAAGCAGGCGGGATTGAACTGAGTTATAGCTCTGATTTAGATATTGTTTTCTTGCATGATAGTCACGGCGAACAACAGTATACCAATGGACGAAAATCCATTGATAACCAAGTCTTTTTTGTACGCCTTGCACAACGCATTATTCACATTATCAGCACCAACATGTCATCAGGTATGTTATATGAAGTTGATCCACGTTTACGCCCTGGGGGAAATTCTGGGTTATTAGTCAGTAGTATCGCCTCTTTTGAGCAATACCAACATGAAGAAGCGTGGACATGGGAACATCAAGCTTTAGTCCGTGCACGTGGTATTGCAGGCAATACATTATGTATCGAGCAATTTGAAAAAATTCGACGTGATATTATGCAAAAGCAACGAGAGGATAAGCTACTACGTGAAGAAGTATGTGAAATGCGTGGCAAAATGCGTGACAGCTTAGATAAAAGTAATGCAGATATTTTTGATGTGAAGCAAGGGGTAGGGGGAATTGCAGATATTGAATTTATGGTGCAATACGGGGTATTGCGCTGGGCAAAAGAGTATCCTAGTTTAATGAATACCACAGGTATGTTGCCGATGTTAAAGCTATTTAAACAATATGGTTTACTCACTGATTCCGCTTGTGAACGTCTTAGCACTGCCTACCGTGAATACCGCAGTGAAACCCATCGCTGTGCTTTACAAAAAACCAAGCCTCATGTTGAGAATAATCTCTTTACATTACAACGTGATAATGTAAAAGATTTATGGCAAAAAATTATTTTACGTAATGAGACGGTGGAGTAAAAATTAGCTTATCTTTATTGAAGATAAGGATATAAAAATACCTCTATCTTCACTATTTTTAGGTCGATTAAAATAGTGGGGTAGAGGGTTTTAAAGATAACTACTCCAAGTGTCTTACATTAAGAAACTCCCCTTTATTTGCATCTAAATGATGAATTTCATAAATAGCTATATCCATAGTCTTTTTTGGTAATATTTTCATACCTTTGGTGAGTGTTTTATAGGCAGATTTTTTCCTATCAAATAATAAACATTTAACCGTTAATTTTTCATTAAAATTAAAAAAAATCTGTGCCAAACTCTCAAGGTAACGAATGAATGCCTCACTACTTTTAAATTGTAAAATATATTGTTTTGGGTCAGGATCTTTAGATTTTAATTCACAAAGATAAACAATTAACTCATTTTCTATAATACTCACAATAACCCCATCACATACTTTATTAATATGTGCTGTACTAGGGTTTACAAAAGGGCTTAACCTATATGCTTCAACATCTAAAGTAAAAGCAAAGGTATGTTCACCATCAAGACCTTTCAGTATTGCTTTTGTTAAGCTTGCCTCTTTTTTAGATTCCTCAAGAATAACAGTGCTACTATCATATTCTTTCTCTATATTGATATGAATATTCGAGTCATTTAAGTTGATTAATTTTTTAAAAATTTCAAAAGCATCCACCACTTGACTAGGCATACTAAATCCCTTTAGCAAGTGTTATATCATTAAATGCATTATTTATTGCACTAATTTCATTATCAAAACTTTCAACTTCAATCCCATAAGAGGTAAGAGGGGCTAATGATAGCTCTTTGTTTTCTGCTATATAAATATTGATATTTGAAGGAGATAAATAGTCATCATTAGAGTAATTAAGTTTTTTTAATAATTCATCTTTATACTTAAAATCCCCTTCCAGCATAATTAAATTATTTAATTCTTTAATTAAATAATCACTATGAGTGGTAATAAACACCTTGATTCCTACATTAACAAGCCGAGCAAAGAGCTTTGCTAATTTACGCTGATTTTTAGGGTGCAAATTTAGCTCAGGCTCATCAATAATTAATATATCGCCTTTTTTTGCAACAGACATAATATAAAAATACAGTTCTAACATTGATTTAACTGTAGAAGAAGCCATATAAAGGGGAATTTTGGGTTTTCTTCGTCCTTTTCTAAAAGAAAATACAATTTGACTATTTTCAACCTTATATTCTCCCCCAATGATATCCTTAATCATGGTGATAAACTCAGGGTGCTCTTTAATTAGTGTACTTTTCTGCTTACTATGTATATCAACAATATCCCGAACAAAATCAATGCCGCTTTTAATAGGATGTGCATAGCGAGAAATAGCTTCATCAAGCATTTCAAAATAATCTTCTGCTTTGATATCTTTAGAGGAATTTTGTAAGCGTTCAATAAATATATTTTTATTAATATCTAATTCACGATGAAAAAGAGAAATCCCAGTTCTTTCTGATGAAATAATAAAAGGTCTAGGGAAATATTGGTAGAATAATATACGAATAATATTATATTCTATAAAATTTTTTACTGTTGATATAGCTGGTCTTTTTCCTTCATTTTCTATTAATAAAGAAATAGTTAAAAAATGTGAATCCTTGGATTTGAAAACTTTTAAAATTTCTTTATTATCTGCTGTTGATACAGTAGATTCAAAAGGATACTGGGAATAATTAATTGGAGAAGGTGGGGAAACTTTAAATAAAGAAGTATCAAAAAAATCTTCATGTGCACTAAAAATTTTTGCTAAGTTTTTAGTGTAGCGTGCTGATAGCTTATCACATATAACAGATATTTGATCTGAGAATTGGGTTAAATCTAATTGAATTGAGCCTTCATGATAAAGTGGTTGTAATGTATCATCATATATATCAAGTGATACATAACGCTGCCATTTTTCTAAAAAACCAAAAATTGCATAACTTGCATAAGTTTTTCCTGTATTATTATCACCACAAATGATTGTAAACTCATTGAGTTCAATACTTGTTTCTTTTTCAAAAATACCTAAATTTTTAAACGTAAAATTCATTGTATAGTTAAACCTGTTTAAAAATAGTGTGACAGCTAAGCAATTAAAGATAATACTACTTATCTGTCACCTTTTCATGCTTTACTTACAACAAAGGGGTTTTTGATAAAATAATGCCATCAGTATCGGCATAGACATATTCATCGGGGGTAAATGTAACCCCTGCAAAGGTCACAGGCAGTTGTTTATCACCTCGCCCATGTTTAATACTTTTCAATGGATGTGTGGCTAATGCCTTAATCCCAATATCAATGCTTTCAATCACGCCTGAATCACGAATGCAACCGTATACGATCACCCCTTCCCAGCCATTATCAGCAGCAGATTGTGCAATAATATCACCAACTAATGCACAGCGTAGTGAGCCACCACCATCTACCACTAAGACTTTACCACTCCCTTGAGTCGCTAAAATCTCTTTAACAAAGACATTATCTTCATGTACTTTAACTGTGTGAATACGTCCACCAAAGCATTTTTTTTCACCAAAGCTACGAAATAATGGATCAGCAACACGAATAGTATCCATGTTTTCATCACATAAATCAGCGGTTTGAAATTCCATATAAATATCCTTATTACTTTTTATACACTCTTACTATACAGTGAGTGATGATGCTCACACATGAGCAGGAAAATAATGCGGCTCTATTTTACATAAAGGTGGCAAAAGGTTGTACTGTTACTAAATCTCCTTGTTGAATATCCTGTTCATCCGTATCGAGTATAATAAAACAATTGCCATCACTCATAGAACGTAAAATACCAGAACCTTGTTTTCCTGCTCGCTCTACCGTCCATTCACCTTGCAAGTTTTGTGCTAATACACCCCGTAAAAATTCTGTACGCCCCGGTTTTTTTGGAATATCAGTGGTGACTTTTGCTTGATAAGTGAGTGAAGGCGTTGCTGCATGTCCCATCATATAGTGTAAAGCAGGTTGTACAAATTGATAGAAAGTCACCATTACTGCAACAGGATTCCCCGGTAAGCCAAAAAAGGCAGCATCACCCAGTTGTCCAAATGCCAGTGGTCTCCCCGGTTTCATGGCAATTTTCCAAAAATCAATTGCACCTAAAGAGGCAAGTGTATCTTTAACAAAATCAGCTTCACCGACTGACACCCCCCCTGAGGTAATCACTACATCAGCTTGATCAGCGGCTGTTTTAAACGCAGTTTGTAAGGCTTCACGTTTATCAGGTACCACACCCATATCAATAATATCAACCCCTAAACGAGTTAACATACCATATAAAGTGTAGCGGTTACTGTCATACACATTACCTTTTTCTAAGGTTTGCCCAATAGAGCGTAGTTCATCACCTGTTGAAAAAAAGGCGACCCGTAGGCGACGTTTAACTTTAACTTCTGCAATCCCAAGAGAGGCAAGTAAGCCTAACTCAGGGGGAAATAAAGTTTTACCTTGCGTTAAAACCTGCTGTCCTATAGATAAATCTTCCCCTGCTTGACGAACATTTTGCCCTTTTTTATTGCCTATTAAAAAGTAAATAGTATCTTCTTCACGTCTAACCCGTTCTTGAATAATGACGGTATCCGTACCTGTAGGCATGACCGCGCCTGTCATAATGCGTACACATTGCCCACGCTGCACCTCTTCTTCAAAAGGCTGTCCTGCCCATGCGGTACCGATTACTTGTAAGCCTTTATCTCCCCTATCAGCTAAATCATCCCCGTTTAAAGCATAACCATCCATAGCTGAGTTGACATGTGAGGGGACATTAATTGTAGAGATAATATCTTCAGCAAGAATACGCCCTAAGCCTGTACGTAATGCACATTTTTCATAACTTCCAATAGGCGTTAAAGTCGCTTTGATTTTAGCTAAAGCCTGTTGGACACTAAGTACATTTGGTTCCCGATCATCCATACAACTTGCAATAGGGATAAAGGTTTTTTTTGTCATGGGGTTCACCTATAAAATAAAAAATAAAGACTAAGATTCGGGCTATATTTTAAAGTGCTGTTTTAATTAATACAGCACTTTGTGATTTCTTGCGTTGATATAGTTCAATAGTGGGCGTGTTTAATAGGTTTTTATCATTTGCATTTAAATGGTGCAAGCGTAGAGAAAACCAGCCTCTTTGCAGGGCAACAAATATATTTTTATGCTAAAAAAATAATGGTGGCTTGATTTTACAGCTATTTTAATTTGGGAATATTTTATGCATAGCTACTCACATAGCTTATCTTATGTTAAAATTATCGGCTTTTCTCAAGTACATAGCCTGCTTTTATTATCTTAATTTATAAGTTAATTTTTTAGATTACACATCAATTGCTGAGACAGCAGTTGTACTTTATTTTGTATTTTTTATCCTCTTCTCGCCGCCTCTTTTTCGTAAGGAACACCAGAATTGTTAAATATTAAAGATACATTTATTGGTAGCAGTGCCAAAAATGATATTTTGTCAGGAATTGTTGTGGCGATCGCGCTTGTCCCTGAAGCGGTCGCCTTTTCCATTATTGCGGGTGTCTCCCCTTTAGTGGGTTTATATACCGCCTTTATTCTTGGTTTAATCACCGCATTAATTGGTGGTAAAGCGGGCATGATCAGTGGGGCAACAGGTGCGATTGCTGTTGTGTTAGTTGGTTTAGGCGTACAGGTTAAAGAAGCCTTGCCTGTTGAACAACTAGCCCTCCTTACCGCTAACGGACAATTAGGCGAGTACATATTACAGTATATTTTGCTGGCAACTATTTTAGCAGGATTTCTACAAATCAGTGTTGGGGTATTAAAACTAGGTAAACTTATTCGCCTTGTGCCACAGCCTGCAATGTATGGCTTTGTTAATGGTTTAGCCATCGTGATTGCCATGGCACAGATTCCTTTATTTGAAGGGGAATCATGGATTATGTACAGCTTAGTGATTATTACCATGGCAATTGTTGAATTTTTACCCCGCGTATTTAAAGCCATCCCCGCTGGATTAGTTGCCATTGTACTGATTTCATTAGTCACTATTTTATTTGATTTAGATACCAAGCGTGTTGGAGATTTAGCTGATATCAGTGGCTCACTCCCTAGTTTTTCTTTCCCACAAATGCATATTACTTTTGACAGTATTTTAGTGGTATTACCTTATGCTGTATTAGTTGCTTTAGTGGGTTTAATTGAATCCTTATTAACTCTATCTGTCTTAGATGATATGGGGGGTAAACGAGGTAGTGGTAATCAAGAATGTATCGCTCAAGGTGTAGGGAACATGACCTGTGGTTTCTTCGGTGGTATGGCAGGGTGTGCCATGATTGGACAGTCCATTATTAACTTCTCTAACGGTGGATGGGGACGTTTATCAGCCCTCACAGCCTCTTTATTATTAATCTCTTTTGTTGTGGTATTCAGTGGCTGGATTTCTTTAATCCCTGTTGCGGTACTAGTGGGGATTATGTTTATGGTTAGTATTGGTACCTTTGAGTGGGAAAGTGGGCATCGTTTACGTTACATGCCAAAAAGTGATAAATTTGTATTGGTTGCTGTAACCATTATTACCGTCTTTGCTGATTTAGCCATTGCAGTGATCACAGGGATTATTATCTCTGCATTAGTTTTTGCATGGAAACATGCGAAAGTCCATGCAAAAAATCATTTTGAAAAAGATGGTACTAAAGTTTATGAGTTTGATGGTCCTTTATTCTTTGGTTCTACCACCTCATTTAATGAACAATTTGACTTTAAAGAGGATCCTGATTTTGTCATCTTAGACTTTAAAGAAGCACGAGTGATGGATATTTCAGGAGTAGAAGCGATTGATGCGATTACCAAGAAGTATCGCCAAGAAGGTAAGAATCTGAAAATCAGACATTTAAGTGATGATTGTAAACGTATTCTAAAAAATGCAGGGCCTTTCTGCGAATACGAAGAAGATGATCCAAAATATAAAGTGGCTTATGACTACTAAGCATTTTGTTTAGTTATTAAGCTGAACAGTAAGGCGTGATAAAACACGCCTTATTATTTATTTAGCTGTCACTACTGATTGTTTCCCCAACTTCATCTGCTGGAATCACTTCCTGTTCTTCCTCACTAGCAGCATACCAAGCTTGAATATCAGCATCATTTAATACCATTTTTTTATACTCTTCCACCCATGGCAAGCACTCTATATCATAGGTGTGTAAGCGTAACATCATGGGAATATACATCGCATCGACCACTGTAAAATGACCTAATAACCATTTTCCTTCCTCCGCATGGTGTTCCCTGCATTCTGTGATAATCGTTTGTATACGCTCCAGTTCTACCTTCAATTCATCTGTTAGAATGATATGGCGATGAGTGGCACGGCAATTCATTGGCATCAAATTCCGTATCGCATGAAAACCTGCATGCATTTCTGCCACTAATGAACGTGCATAGGCACGCTGTTTAGAGGTACTGGGAAGTAATGAAGGATACTGCTCAGCTAAATATTCTAAAATAGCACTGCTTTCCCATACGACAACCTCTTCATCAATCAGGATAGGGACTTTTGCAACAGGGGCATAATTAAGAATTTCATCTTGAAAACCTTCCACAAAGAGTGAGATACGCGTTTCTTCAAAATCAATATCAAGTTTTCGTAATGCAATCCAAGGACGTAATGACCATGATGAATAATTTTTATTTCCAATCACTAAGCGAAGCATAGGTAACCTCATTATTATTGACTGATATCACGCAACTTGAAGCTATCACACTATAAAGTGCTACTTAAATATTACTATCACTCTAAGGTGCGTAATATTAGTTATTTATATAAGTTTAATGATAGTAATGTCCTCATTTATCAGCATAAAACCATAGCACTTATATTTAATGAAGTATATCTATAGGCTGCAATAAAAATAAGTTTTTTATTTTTTTTCACCTAACATTCGTTGCATGATGCCATCTTTTTCAATCACTAAATGCTTTAAAGCAGCAGAAATATGTAAACCAATTAAAATAGCAAAACCAATACTGATTTGGATATGAGCCGATTTAAAAAAATTATATAAAGTTGGTTCTTTCCAGCCCCATTCAGGTAATGGATAACCAAAGAAAATGGTTTGATAGCCACTGAATGAATTGGATAAATACCCAGATACAGGCATTAAAATCATCCCTATATATAATAAAATATGGGTGATTTTAGCCACCTGACATTCCCATGCTTTCATGGTTGGCGGGTAAGCAGGTGGTCGGTGGGTAATACGCCAATAAATACGCAAGCTAATTAATACTGCCACAATTAAACCTAATGATTTATGTAGTTCAAACAAAGCCCCCCGAGGATCAACCCCTTTTGGTATTGAGACCATATACCAACCTAATGCAAATAAAAATAAAATAAATACGCCAGTATACCAATGTAATATAATAGCGGGTCTTGGATAAGATGATGAGGGCAATGTACTAGGTTGTTTCATACTGTATTCTTTATAGTGGTAAGGATAACTAGAATTAAATTTTTATAGATTGAGAATGTATACAGAATCAATCAATTAACTATATATAGGTAGGTAATTATTTTATGTCTCCATTAAATGTGATTCTTAATGTTGCATGGTTTTTATTAGGAGGGGGTATTTTTGCCAGTTTATTATGGGGGGTTGCAGGAATACTATTATTTCTAACAGTTGTGGGGATTCCTTTTGGTATTGCTGCCTTCCGTATTGCTAATTTTACTGCTTTCCCATTTGGTCGTCAGCTTGTTGATATTACTGAATTAGGGGAAGAAGAAGTGTTTGGCACAACACTGATGAATGTATTATGGGTTATTTTAGCAGGAATTTGGTTATTCATTATACATCTTATTGCCGCAGCCAGTTTATGCCTGACCATTATTGGTATTCCTTTTGGTATTGCTCACTTTAAACTCGCCATTGCTTCCTTTGCCCCGCTAGGAAAAACAATTTTAAGCACTGAAGAAGCTGAAAAGCTGGATAATGACGAATATGCATAAATGGAGTCGTCGTGGGTAAGCTAAAAAGCAGGGGGTTTACCCTGTTAGAGATCATGGTGGTTTTGGTGATTATCAGTGTTATCCTGACATTTACGACCTTATCATTAGGAGATGGGGGGCAGTTGCGCCGTATTGAGAAAACCAGTCAACGCCTACAAGCAGTGATTCAATTAGCCCAACAAGAGGCGATTATTAAAGGTAGTGAATTAGGGCTGGTTATCACCACAGAATCTTATCAATTTGTCCGCTTCACAGGACAAACATGGGAAACCCTGCATCATGATAGTATTTTTAATAAGCATCTCTTCCCCTTGAATACACAACTATTTTTAACAGTTGAAGGGGAAGAGGTGAGTATTTTTAAAGAAAGTAAAAAAACTACCCCCTCTACTAAAAACGCGCCTCATCTTATTTTTTTTTCTAGTGGTGAGATCACCCCATTTACTTTAATTTTACATAATGACACCTTAGCACAACATGGCTATCAGCTTACTGGGGATTTTATGGGACAATTGAACTTAACAAGTTATGCACGTTAACCACTGCAATTATAAAGAAAAAGGCTTTACCTTATTAGAAGTATTGGTCGCATTAGCGGTGTTAGCGATTGCACTGGGGGCACTTTTAAAAGGAGGGAATATGTATGTCAAAAATACAGCCCATATTCGTGATAAAACAATTGCTCATTGGGTGGGCTTAAATGTCATTAATGATATTCAAGTGAAAGGAAAATGGTTGGCAGAAGGCAAGACGCAAGGAGAGGAGGAAATGCTCAATCAAACATGGCAATGGCGATTACAAATTCATGCAACCAGTGATAAAAACCTACGTCGTTTAGAGTTAGAGGTAGGTAAAAAAGCATATAAAACCTATATTCTCCATCTCACTAGTTTTATGGGTAAAAAAAGAGTCACCACAGCCGTCATACCCCAGATTCAAAAGGCCACACCGCCTCCTTCAGGTGACACTATTATTTACTAACAGAAGTTATGTAGTAAGGATTTATCTTCATTAAAATCATTAAATTCTATTAGATAATTATTGATATTGCTTCAGATAGAAGGTATTAACTTTATCGCTTTGCCAGCTTTGTATATGATATAGCCCATAAAATAAAAATAAGCTACACACCACCAAATAAATAGGAGTACCTTCTATGCCTTTATCTACTATTCCCCGCCTACCATTAGCTTTTACCCCCACGCCTTTAACGCGTTTACCCCGCTTAACAAGCTTATTTAATAAGGTTGATTTATGGATAAAACGTGATGACCAAACAGGGTTAGGTTTAGGGGGCAATAAAACCCGTAAATTAGAATTCTTACTTGCAGATGCATTACAAAAAGGTTGTGATACAGTTATTACTGCTGGGGCAGCACAATCAAATCATTGTCGCCAAACAGCGGCAGCGGCTGCTAGTCAAGGCTTAGAATGTCATCTTGTATTAGGGGGTGACCCGCCTGAGACCTTAACAGGTAATGCCTTATTAGATGTTTTATTTGGCGCAAATTTGCATTGGACAGGCGAACAACGCAAAGGAGAGCAACTGCCTGCCATAATTAAATTATTAGAAGAAAAAGGGCGGAAGCCTTATATGATTCCTTATGGTGGTTCAAATGAAATTGGGGCACTGGGCTATGTGTATGCAATGCAAGAGTTACAACAGCAATTAACTGAACAACAACAAACGATTGATACTATCATTTTTGCCTCTAGCTCAGCAGGGACACATGCAGGATTAATGGTGGGAGCACACCTAACAGGCTTTACAGGAAATATTATAGGGATTGGGATCGATAAAACAGAGTTAAGTTATGGCTCAGAGCATGCACAATATATTGTTGATTTAAGCAATAAAACAGCAGAAAAATTAAAGTTAAACAAACGCTTTAGTCATGATGAAATGATACTTAATACAGATTATTTTGGGGAAGGCTATGGGATTGTGGGAACAGTCGAAAAAGAAGCCATTGGTTTAATGGCACGACACGAAGGAATTGTATTAGATCCTGTTTATACGGGGCGTGCTATGGCAGGTTTAATTGATATGATACGTCAAGATAAGTTAGAAGATGCTAAAAATGTTTTATTTTGGCATACAGGGGGTGCACCTGCAGTCTTTCATTATAGTGATAAATTAGTATGATTCTTTATTCTTCAAGAGAAATAATGGCTATTTCTAATAGACAAGCTTTGCACATATTACTATTAAAATGATATGTACAGTTTATTTGCGGTGATTCACAATAATATGCTATTTTTAATAGTGTGAGCTGTTATAAAACACTGCTATCACATACCAAAGGAGCTAAAAAACGTGATGAAATATATAATTTTTGCCGTTTTTTAGAAAAAATCCCAAATAACAAGGGAATATAATGAAACGAAAAAAATTAAAAACATTATATAAACAAGCTGTTTACTACATGGATATCAATAAACATGATGCCTTATTAGCAGCACGTCATGCTAACCCTGATACCTATACCAAGTTGACTGCAACAGCGTTTTTTGCGGCATATTGTCAAGTTATTTATACGTCTGGTGCCGTAAATAGTATTTTTCAAGAAAAAATGCCTGCTTTAGCAAAAGTATGCCATGATTTTAAACCAAAAAAGTTAGCCACTATTTCAGTTGATACAATGTTGACTGTGATTAATCATAAAATGAAAGCAACTTGTTTTTTAAAAGGTGTTCAGCAAGTGCGTGATGAAGGATTTAAATGTTTTAAGCAACGCTTATTAACAGAAGGAAATCACGTATTAATGGAATTACCTTATGTAGGAGAAGCAAATATGCAGCATTTGATGAAAGATATTGGTTTAGCCACTCTCCCAACTGATCAATTGGTATTAGATCATCTTGCTGTATGGGCAAAAGCAAAACATTGTAAAGCAATGATAAACTATCTAAGTAAAGAGTTTGATGAACCTAAATCAGTAATAGCGTATATTTTAAGTGACTACTGCCAAGAGGTGAATTTATTTCCTTCTACAAAAGCAGAAGCTATTGTGCATTAATCTATTAAGTTTAAATAGGTCGATTCTTTAACTTCTTCCATCACCACTAAGGTGCGAGAATCTCTCACTCCAGGGAGGGTATGCAAAATCTCTCCTAATAAAGCACGATAGGCAATCATATTTGCAATACGTGCTTTAATAAGATAGTCAAAATTCCCTGATACTAAATAGCATTCTTGAATCTGTGGCCACTTCCTCACTGCTGTTTTAAAGTCTTCAAAAACAGTTGGTGAGGTATAATCAAGCTTAATTTCTACAAAGACCAATAAACCTGCATCAATTTTATGTGGATCTAATAGTGCGGCATAACGTTTAATATACCCATCACGCTCTAAACGTCGTACACGCTCCAAGCAAGGAGAGGTACTTAAGCCTACTGTTTCAGATAATTCTACATATGAAATCCGCCCATGCGTTTGTAATGCATGTAAGATTTTTTTATCCATCCTATCAAGCTTTTTTCCTGTATATTTATTTCGCTCCATACTTACCCACTGCTATTATATTTAATGGTTAAAAAGAGCCTTCACTATACAACAATAGCCTATCAATATCTTTGATTAAAATATGTAAAGAAGAAAATTAGGAAGGATATAAAAACAGAGGGTACCCTGTTTTTATATCTGTTTGCTTGATAAATGAGGGAAGGAATAAATGTGTTATTGACCAGCAATAGTCATTTGATCAATTAATACAGAGCCTGTTTTAATTTGGCTACGTTGATCAATATCATTAGCGATTTTTTGTATTCCCTTAAACATCTCAGGTAGAGTACTTGCAATGGTAATTTCTTGAACAGGGTATTGAATTTCCCCGTTTTCAACCCAAAACCCTACAGCTCCCCGAGAATAATCACCTGTGATGAGGTTTACCCCCATGCCCATTGTATCTGTGACAAAGAGACCTGTCCCCATTTCAGCCAATAATTCAGCCAAGCTTGTATCACTATGACTAATAAATAAATTATGGATGCCTCCCGCATTAGCTGTTGTATGGCATCCTAACTTACGTGCACTATAACTATCTAATAAATAGGAAGTGATAACGCCATTTTCTATAATATTTTTATCATAAGTAGCCACCCCTTCACTATCAAAAGCACGGCTGCCTAAGCCTTTTTTAATATGCGGTTTTTCTGATAAAGAAACAAAATTAGGAAAGATTTGTTTTCCCAGTGAATCCAATAAAAAAGAGGCTTTTTTATATTGCGCCCCGCCACTGATCGCATTAAGCGCATGAGCAAAAAAACCTTCTGCAACATCGGTATTAAAAATAACAGGCATCTTCCCAGTTTTTAATTGACGTGGAGAAAGTTGTTTTAAAGTTTCTTTTGCAGCAGTGCGTCCTATTGATTCAGGTGATTCTAAATCATGCTGATCACGGGCAATACTAAACCAGCTATTACGCTGCATATCGTCATCACGTTTTGCCACAACACTACAACTAATACGTTGGCGACTACTTTTTAAAGCACCGAGAAAGCCATGTGTATTACCATATACTGATTCACTGGTGCTATTTACAACAGAAGCACCTTGTGAATTAGTAATGGCACTATCATAGTTTAATGCAGCCTGTTCACAACATAGAGCTAGTTCACTTGCAGCTTCTACACTAATATCCCAAGGGTGGTATAAATCAAGATCAGGGATATGTTTAGCCATATCTTTTGCATCAGCTAAGCCTGAACACTCATCTTCTGTGGTGTAACGAGCAATATCACAAGCTGCTTTGATAACACTTTCAATTCCTGCAGGTGTAAAATCACTACCACTGGCACTCCCAGATGCTTTTCCTATATAGGCAGTGATGGCAAAGCTTTTTTGTTGATGGTGTTTAACTGTTTCCGTATTACCTAGACGCACAGAAACAGTTTGTCCTTGTGCAGTAGAAATACTGGTTTCCGCACTGCTTGCCCCATATTTTTTTGCTGTTTTTAAAATGTCAGCAACATGTTGCTCTAAAGCTACCAACAGTTTGACCCTTCATCACTAGAGCTATTTAACGCTGTTTTTTGACCTGCAGAATTAATAGTCATTCTCATACATGCAGTATCAGATTTTTGAGGGCTTGTATCAGCAGGCTCTGCATACATAATGAAACTACGCGCAGTGGCTTCTTCAACTGATATTTTGTAATATTTATCTTTTGATAAAGCACTATCACCAGTGATTTCAAATCCACCCACTGCACCAGAACTGGAGCCTAACAGCTCGGATAATGACCCCGAATATTTATTGTTATCTACATAGAAGTTTTCTTGGCGTTGTGATAACTCCAATAAAGCTATTTTTGCATCTGCACGGCGTGATTTACGTACTTGCTCTGTATAGCTTGGGTAAGCAACCGAAGCTAAAATCCCCAAAATTGTGATAGCGACTAACAGCTCCATCAGTGAAAAGCCTGTATTATTTTTTTTCATTGTATAGCATACCTGTAAAAAGTGGAGTATGGGTAAACCATTAAGGTTTACCCAGTATAACCTATAAATTATAGATTATTGTTGCTTCCAATACACAGTGTCTAAGCCAACTTTACCCAATGGCTTCTCCAACGTACTTAAATCATTTGATATTAGACCAGCATCCCCATTTTCAAAGAAAACAGGGGAAATATCAGAGACAACGCCCCCTTTTAAGGTACGAAAACGATCACTGGCTGTTTTTTGACCATCACCACTGTTTGGATCATTACTATCTCCATCAGAATTAGAATCTTCTGCTGCACCACCTGTTAGTAAGTCCAGTGTATATAAACGACTATGACCTTCATCAAAATCATCACATACATTTTGATTAACATTTGCCCCCGCTGCTTGAGGGGGAATATAGGTGGTAAAGTAAAGCTTACCTTGAAATATAAGAGGGCTTGCTAAACTCTTTTCACCAATATAATCGCCAGAAGGTTCATGTAAATTAATATACCAACCCTTTTTATTACGTAAGCCTTCTTCACCACTTAGTGCAATTTCTTTTTCTTCATCACTACCTTCTTGCAATACATTGCTTGTCGCATCAAAAAGATCATCTTCAAATAAAGTGTAAAAATCTTTAGTATCATCAGTTTGATCATCAGCAATACCATCACTATCTTCATCAGGTAGTGTTGTTAATTGGCGATCACGTAATATATAAGCAGCGTTATGTACATTTATCCCCAAAATATCGGGGCGTGTACCACTGACTAAAGTGACAATATCATATACACTATCAGTAGAATACTCTGTATCGGTTGTACGAGAAATTCTAGGAGGATAGAAAAAGCGACGATGATTGGCAACGACATTATTTTGTGCTAAGACAGCCAAACGCCCTCCAATTGCATGCCCAGTATGATCAAAATCAATACGCCATACTTGCCCACCTAAATCACCAACATAGAAACGGTCAGTAATCCCATCATTATCACTATCAGATAAAGCAATATCAGAAGGAATTGCATAGTTCATGTTTGGTAAGACAAGATCAGCATCAGCATTACCACCTGCAGACCATAAACGTTCTCCAGTATCAGGGTCAATGATATAAATGGCATTCCCTATAGTTGAGGTACTGTATACGCCTTCTGCATCTTGTGTTGTATCATAACCTCCTCCAGATACAAGCACGACTTTTTTCTTACCATTAATTTTCATTATGGTAGGGCGAAGACCTGACCATGTTTGTCCTAAGCTAGTGAAATCTCCCGTCCCCCCTGTAATGGTCCACATTAATATTGGGTTAGAAAAATTTGTGACATCAAAACCATATAAACTACGCCCACCACGACGCATGCCTACAAACATTTTGACAAAATCACTGCCATCAATGATACCATTATCATTGGCATCTTTTATCCAAAAGGTTGCAGAGCCATCTAAACCATAAACCCGTTTATCTTCTGCTTCATTTTCACGAATTTCTTGTTGTACACCAAGCAATTCTTTTGGTAAAAATGCCCATTCTTCAACACCTGTAGAAGCATCAAACATATGCATTAAGCCATCATTACTGCCTACAAAGAGTTTAGTAATAGGGTCTGCTTCTGTACCTCCATAAGTAATAGCAGAAACACCACTATGTAAGGGGTCAGCCATTGCCCACCTAGATTCATTCGTTACTGTATTACCATCTTCATCATCTACATCTTTACCAGAAATCCAATCTATTAAATTATTGAGTTCATCTGTGGATAATGTGGTATCAGGATCTAAAGCTGTTTGTGCTTCTGCACTCACATTTTCACCAGCAATAATAGGCTCCATACTGCTGAAGTCACAACTGTTTCCAGTACATGTGTATACCTTACGTTGTGAGTAATGAGGCATACGTTCTCCTGCCCCCCCTTTAGTGACTACAGGACCGTCGATCTCTGCACTCCAGAAACTGTGAGCAGTATCGGCAATATAAGAGCTTGACACTGCATTATCACCATTTTTATCAAGCAGTTGCCCTTGGGTACAACCATTAGATTCATCATCACAAATTAAGAATTTTTTCACATTTCCTTCCCAACGTTTTTTATAGTTAGGTTTAAAAATAGATAAATAGACTTCATTACGATGAAATAAACGGTTAAAGGTACTGACTGATACACTAGGGGCTGCAAATGCCGTACTTTGGGTCATTGCCTTGGCAATAATAGCTTTAAATACATTAACTAAATCATCAGCAGATTTTGCTTCATAAAAATCACCACCACCGTAATAGGCTAACTCACGTAAAAAACGTTCTGCATCTTCTGCCTCATCACCTGTTCCAAGTTGGAAACCAATGGTATGGGTTGCTATTGTAGAATTAGGGATATCTGCAACAACATTATTTCGATTAATATAGCGCGCTAAGTCTACCCCACATGAGGCATCAACTCCAATACGTGTCCCATCACGATAGTCTGCTACACATGTTCCATCAGAGCCTCCCCCTAATAGGACATTAATTTCCCCTTTCACTGTATTTTTATTAGTCATTCCATCAGATAACAAGACAATATGATTAGCCTGGCAGGAAGAGGTAATTGGGGTGTGATATTGCGCTGTTGGAGAGGTAGTAATACGCTCTGTTGCACAGGCATCTGACCATGGATCATCTGTCGTACATCCTGGTGGGGTATAGATTGCCCCATTATGGGATTTTGGATGACTGATACTATGCCAGAATTTATTATTTCGAGTTTTCCCCCCTTTCACACCTTCCCCTTGGAAATATAAAGTGGCTTCGTATAAAGCATCAACAATAGGCGTAAAAGCATCATCTTTAATAAACATATTACGTACAGCTGTTTGTAATAAAGTACGTGTAGTTGCACTCCCTCCATTACCTAATAAACCTTGAGCTGTCACACGTAAAGTGGCTGCTTCTGCTTGAGATTCGTTAAATGACACTGCAGAACGTAAACCTGTTCCTGAAATAAAGAAAACCATATCATTAAAGGCTTCCCATTGAGGTTGGTTTACAACCTGTTGTACTACTGCTGCTAAATCAACTTCACTTTCATCCTCATTAACTGTTTTATAAGGATCTTTACTATTCCCTGCCCAAGGGCCTGGTCGCCAAATAGCAGGACTAGTCGCTGTTTCCATACGGGTTGACAAGTGACCCACCGTTGTTTCAAAACGTTTACCCGTTGGTTTAAGTTCACCTCGTATTTCTAATACGGTTTCTTCATCTTCAGAGCCCCCTGAGCCATTAGGATAAAATTGAAGCTCAGCTTTTAAAACGGTTTGACCTTGACGTAAAGGGATATAAGGGAAACGTAACCCAACAATCCGTTTTGTTTGTCCACCTTCTGTGTTGTTAGCCCCCCCCCCATTAGAGGAAGTTGTGGTCATCTCTAATGTGCGACTTCCTTTAAAAACTGCACCATCTACTTGACCATCACGTAATACAGTTTCTTCTACATCATCATCACGATCAACAATTCGTTTAGAGAAAGTACTTTCTACACAAGCATCTACAGGTAAACCTGTGGTATCAAATTCAACATATAAGGTGGGAACACTGCTGCTATCCCCCCCATCATAACTTAATACTTCACGGGTGCCTGTATTACCAGAATTAGGGGTAATGATGACATTAACATTACGTCCACACCATCCTGAGCGATTCACTAACCCTTGGATAACATCTTTAAAATTATCGGGCGTGGTATAGGTTTCACCTTCCGTCCATGTTTCTGAAATACTCCAAGCAGTTTTAACACTTTCTAAACTACGAGAAGAAATATCTGCAGTCGTGTCAGTAAATACTTCTGCTGCATCATGCCCTTCTACAGCAAGGGTCACATTGGTTGTACCACTACGTGTCACAGCACTGGTAAAATTAATACGGGCAGCAGTAATCGTGGCTCCTTTAGGGATAGAGACACCCTCAAAGTGTAAACCAACATATTGATTTTCAGCTGGACGGTTCTCTACCCAATCAATCACTAATAAAGGACCTTCATTTTCGTGTGCATCACTACCTGCTGAAGTATTAGCATGAGCTTTAATGCGTCGACCACCTGAGCCACTGACATGTGCAACATTAAAAACTAAGGTTCCTCCCTTTTCCCATGTAGATTTATTCACATAGGTTTGTACTAAGGAGGATAAATCAGGGGTAGATAAACCCCCTACTGAGTTAATAGTGGTATGTGGAACCACATTATTCCATGCAATAGCAGTGCTACTCCATGTGCGATCACTTATATCAAAACTTCTGCCATTATTACCTGTTAACTCTCCACTATTCCATGTTCTTCCATCAAAGGCTGGTAAGTTAGTAGTATTTTGAGTTCCACTGATATCTTGTAATGAAACTTTCAGATCCAATGAAGCTTCTGTATTATTCTTAGTATATTGATCAATAAAAGGTTCAAATTCTAAGCGCGCATTTACAATTGTTGCACCTTGTGGAATTTGTACATCAGTAAAGCGAAAACCTGTTTCTAAGCTCCCACGACAATCACCTGTTGTCCCAGTTTTACAATAGTGATTTCCTAACCATAAACGCCCAGGGGTATCTGTTGCAACAACCCCTGCATTAACTTTTCGACTTCCTGTCCCATCACCTTTAAATTCAATCGCATGATCATCTTCAGTAATAATACGTTTAAAGACTGTATTTAAGCCATCTGATTTTTTACTAACCTCGGCTCCACCTGAGCTAGTACGGTAAGCAATGCTTAATATAGGGCTATATGGAGCTTCTGTTTCAAAACTACGCCATGCATAAGTTAAGCTTCCAGGTAAAGTACTTAAATCTTTAATAAATTTTAAAGAAATAGCGTTATTGCTACTCCAATCACTACGATCAATAATTTCCTGAATAATACCACTGATATTTGGAGTGGCGTGAATTTCCCCACCTGTGGTATCCCATGTTGGAATATCTTTCCAAAAAACCATGGTGTCTGTTAATGGGTAATTTGTTTCAGAAGATAAAGAGCCACTTGTTGTACTAAACTCTGTTGTATCCCCTTTTGCCACCCCATATACTTGAATATCTAAAGGGACATCATAGCCAACGGGAGGGGTATAGTTACTATTTTCTGGGTAGTTACTGGTAAAAATAACTTTGGCACTGACAATTTCTGCCCCTACAGGAATATTGATATCCTCAAAACGCAAACCTGTCATCATATTACCAAAGGCACTGATACCCATCCCCTCAGCTTCTGTACCTAATAACACTGTACCCTGATCTTTCTCACCTGCTACAACAAACTCACGGGCTACATTTTTATTATTAGCATTCTTTTCATTATTATCATTATATGATTTTTTATGTATATCAAAGAAAACAATATTTTCATAAATACTGGTATCTAAGGATGCAGCTTTACCAATTTCTAAAATATCATCATCTAAATAAACAGCTTGTGATGTAACACCTTCTTCAGCATCTTCAGTATTAAGAGCTAATGGAATAGCAAGGTTATATTTATTTTCACCACTTTCTCCGCCCCCAATGGTTCCTTCATCATCTAAAAGTTCATCAATATAGGATACAGGGTACTCAATAGAGGCATTAACACTCCCACTATTTTCTAAAAAGCGTCCTACCCCTACATTCACGTTATTGGTTTGTTCCAAAACCTGAACTAAAGCCCCTTTTAATAAATCAATCCGTTTTTGATTTGGGTAATCAGCGCCTGCAGGTTCATTCATACTACCTGAATTATCTAGCATAAATAAAATATTAGGACGGGTGGAATTATCCAAGGTTGTAATTTGCCTTAGATATAAATCGGTGTCATCGGCATAGCTGGGTACCGTAATACCTGCCAATAAGCCGATGAGCATTGCGTTAACAAGCGTACGCAAATACAACATGGCTAAACTCCCTATGAGAAGAAGAAAAATGAAAAGTAAATAAAATAGTTATTTGGTAGTTATTCAGTTGTGGTCAATATTTTGTCATTGATGGGAATAGGTTGTACCATGCCACTTTCTAAAATAACATAAGGTGAAGTGGTATCAGGTTGTGTACTATCTGCACCACTAGAACGACTGTATCCTATGCTTTTTGTGTGAAAATAAAGCATTTTGACAGAGTTGTCATACATCCCATTATTATCAGGGTAAATATTTTGTACTCTTGCTGTGGTGTATTCAACCCAATAATGGCTGTTATCATCACGAATAATATTGGTCACTACATCAGTACCAGGGGTACCTTCTGCAATAGCAATAATTTGATCAGAAATATAATTACGAGGGGCTGCAATGCCTACTTCGGCAACTTGGAAAGCATGATTTAACTCATTGCTGTTGGCAGCCATGCGAGTTTCTAACTTAGTAGAATTAATAACGCTCACACCAAGCATGGTTAATACAATCAATAGCATTAAGGAAACAATCAAGACCGCCCCCTGCTGTTTAGAAGGCAAGATAGGTAGCTGAGACATAATTAATTCCTCACCTGAATAGTATTCGTAAAGAAGCGATGGCGGAAACCTGCTTCATGAGTATGTTGGCTGGGATTATAGCTACCAATACTGCCATCAGAAGTATCTAATGGAAAATCAATATTAACACTGTCTTTAATATCATAACGCTTAAACATAGTCCTAAGTAGTAAATTAATGCGTACACTTCTGACTGTTGAGCCACTTGGTAACAGCTGGTATCGACTCACAACTTTAGACTTTGCAGTACTGCTTACCCCATAACGTATTTGTAAATTTTCTACCCCTTCAACAAAAAGTTCATCATTACGAAACAGTGCAAAACCATCCTCAGCATCATTGGCATTGCCATTGCCATTTTTATCAATCGCTGCCACCTCATAGGTAATACTGGCAGTATTGGCAGCATCAGCTACTCTAAAAATAGAAACTGGCCATAGATACCCCCGCCCTAAAGGGTTAGAAATTGTAAAACCATTGGCACTGGTACCACTCACAGTATATAAACGTGATCCACCACAATCACTGATAATAACTTCTTCACCTGTAACAGGATATATACTATTGCTTGCTAAGGGGATAAAGGTATTTGCAGGACCAAAAGCGATCTCTATCTGGTTTTGACTATTTTTAATAGCTGTTTTTTTATCTTCTGCACTGGCATTTAGGGCATAGTTTGGTTCAAAGGCATGTGTTAGTTCATCACCAAAATAATTAACTGTTAAGACATCTGAATTTTTAACTGGCTTTGTAGTGGTGGCAGCAGTAATTGTATAATTACCTTGATTATCACGGGTTGCAATACGTATTCTTTGGTTTGATATACCTTCTATTTTTTTTATATTTTTCATTGCAACAGGGGCATTATCAGGTACAGCCGCTGCACAGCCCATGAAGCCCGCCATACGTACACTATGATTCATATCATGAATGACAAAACGTGCACTTTCTTGTAATCGACTAAACTCATTTTGTAGTGAATAAGTTTTTTTACTACTTATCATGATACTAATTACCCCTGCCATTAAGACAAGGCTAATAGTTAAGGCAATCATAATCTCAACTAATGTAAACCCTTTACTTTTATTCATTGTTGAAATGTCCATGTTTGTTGCATTGGTGGGCTGTCTTCATCACGATCCCCTAACCATTCAATACTAATAGTGTGAATACTTTTACCAACACCTGTTGTCACCTCTTGCCAATCAATACTGCCTGCACCTGCTGGCAAAATACTGGTCACTGCTGTACACCATTGGGCGATATCATAACTTGCCATCTCCGTTGCACTGCATGATTGCACATCACAATTAGGATCCGGTGCACTAATATTCCCACTACAACTCACATTATCATAAGCACCACTCTCTGCTATATCACTATTAATACGAATACGATCCATAATATCGTAAGATAAAGTGGCTGCTTGAGTACGCATATAGGCTTGGTAGGTAAAGCGTTGTCCTGTTATTTGCAAGGCAGCCACCCCTAATAAACCAATTGATAACACAAGCAAAGCCACCAGTGCCTCAATAAGCGTAAAGCCTTTTGTGTGATACTGCGTTAATTTTACAGTTATCATAGTTATTCACCTATGTATCAAATATCAGTTATTAAGTTTGGCAATTATAATGACGATCAGTTAATGATACACGCCCAATCCAAGAAATTTCTAAAGTACGTCCTAAAGGGTGATTATCTGCACAAACTGTAAAGGTTGCCCTCCCGTTAATACGTCCACGCGTTAAGTAACTGATAGGTACTGAACCTGAAAGTTGTTTTAATTTAATTGAATCAGTAAATTGAAAAATACGTACAATCTCTTCATCATCGACTGTATTACTACGATTTTCATCAACCCAGACGCGCCAACCTTGTCCCCACTGATTATCTGCAGGAGGAGATTCTAATACATTGCCATCGCTGTCAACAGGTTGTATCACGATTTGCGTACCAGAACGCGTAATCGCTTCACTACGTGCGTAGTTTAATGTGCTAACAAACTCATTGGTTTTTGTGGTGATACGATTGCTATTAATCGTAGAACGCATATTTGGGACAGCAACGACCATGATAATGCTAGCCACTGCAATCGTAACCAAAAGTTCGATAAGTGTAAAAGCCAGTTGTTGATTTTTCATAATTATATATTTAGCAACAGATTGAGCCAATGTCATGCCTTTCAGAGATAAGAGGTGACGATTGTCAGATTAAAGGGACACCTTAATTTATATCTAAAAATAACATTCAGTTAAGGAAAATAAGAAATAGTAAACACTATTTTTTATCTATAAATAGTTTTGTAGAAAGCCGCTTTTTTCTCCTATGGGTTACTATAATCACACCATGAATAATGACGAGTGTAAAGGCAAAACTAAACCATTGCCATGCATACATACGATGTTTTTTTATACTGTGAGGAAAATGGGATAAATAAGGAAGAGAAATAAAGCCTTGTTTATCTTGTAATATAACAACATATGGAGTATGTGTAACAAGCCCTTTTTTATCAAACTGTTGATACTCTAAAGTTTGAATACGAAAGAGATGAGGGTGTATGGTTTCTATTTGATTTACCTTTTGTAAACGTAAACCTGACGCGGGGGGAAATACTAACTGCCCTTTAATATGAGAGGGGGTGGTATTAATATCTGGTAAAGAAGGAGAGATACTGCGTAACAAAGGGGCTTTTACCCAACCTAACTCTACCCATACAGTTTCATTTGTATTGGCTAACCTAAATTGACTATAGACACGGTAGCCTATTTTCTTTTGAAAAAGTTGATTATCTAATAAAACATAATAAGGTAAAAATGCACCTATTAGTTGAATAGAACGCCCTAGAAATAATGCTTTTTTATCATCAGGTACACTTTGTAGGCTTTTTTCATTTTGTATATTGTTAAGATAATGTGTGTAAAGTTGCTTTTTTTCAGTTTCTCGCTGTAATTGCCAGTACCCTAAACGTATAAATAAAGTACAAAAAAATACAGTGAGTAGAGGATAAACTAGACGATTAAGAGATTTTAATCTATACATAACCTTATCCTTACATGCGAAAGCTTAGGTGACACCAATGTGGATAAAAATAGTAATCGTTTTTTTATTGCTTAGTATTTTAGTTAGTTTATTTATGGCATTATTCAATCTTGTACGTGCCCCTGTTTCCTCAAAGAAAACAGTTAAATCACTTACTTACCGTATCATTTTATCATTACTCCTTTTTAGTGTATTTATTATAGCTGCTATGACAGGTCTTTTACCTATGGATAATCAACCTTTATAGCCCCCCAAAGTATATTTTTAAGTTCTCTTTTTTTAGCCTATCTCTTCACCTTCTCTTAGCTTATTACTTTTCATTAAATACTTGATTTATTGTCACTGCATTTATATTTAGCAGCTTCCCTTTATTATCGAATCAATAGGGGGGGGTTAAATAATTAGGCATATGTTATAGAATTTTAGTGGATAAAATGTAGAGTACAAGAGCAGGAATTATATAAGCATCAACAACAGAAGTAATGCATAATAAAGAGCACAATTAATTATTATAAAAAAAGATAATAAACTGTATAAAAAGCAAAATAAGTTTTTTACATAGAAAATTAAAAATTTGCTGTTTATACATATTTTAATAACAACAATTAAAATCTCTACATTAATAGGGAGGAGGACGGATCATGTCGCCACTGACAACCCATGAAATATTACGTATTAGCTTGGTGCAAACAGATATTGTTTGGGAAGATATTGCTGCAAACCGTGCACGTTTAAGTACACAACTTGCTCAATTTCATGAACAAACAGATATTTTAATTTTACCTGAAATGTTTACCACAGGTTTTTCTATGGCACCTGAACAGCTGGCAGAAACAATGCGAGGTGAAACAGTGCAGTGGATGCAAGCGCAAGCTGCAGCCCATCAATGCCTTGTCATGGGGAGCCTTATTATTCATGAAAATGATAACTACTACAATCGTTTATTGGTAATGTCTGCGACAGGCTGCGTAATGCAGTATAATAAGCGACATTTATTTCGCATGGCAAATGAGCATCACCATTATAGTAAAGGTATGCAGCGTGAAATCATTACAGTAAAAGGCTGGCGTATTTGCCCCTTAATCTGCTATGACCTACGTTTCCCCGTATGGAGCCGTAACAATAATGATTATGACTTATTAATTTATATTGCTAATTGGCCAGAAAGCCGCCGTTTTGCATGGCAAACCTTAGCTGCTGCGCGTGCGATTGAAAACCAGTCCTATGTGGCAACAGTTAATCGAGTTGGGCGAGATGGGCATCATGTACGTTATGGGGGAGATTCAGCTGTGTATCACCCTCAAGGGCAAGTACTTAGCACTATAAAAGGGAATGAGATTTGTATTGATACTGTTGAGCTTTCTATGCCTATTTTAGAAAAATTACGGCGCGCGTTCCCTGTCAGTTGTGATGCAGATGAATTTGCATTATTAACCAACTAAGTTAATTAAATTGGTGCGAAATATGCTAGTTATAGTGACAGGCGTATGTCTATTTCTCAGATAAATTGTCTTACTTTATAAGAGTATAAATTTCCATTGTTTACCACTGTTCAAACACCTATCAAAATTTTGTTACTGGATGCTAACGAAACATACCTTGATTTTCTTGTACGTTGTTTAGCGGAAAAAAACCGTATTCTACTCACTGCAACAACAGGAGAAGAAGCTATTCAGTACATTCACCATCATCATGATATTTCATTATTGATTGTCGCAACACGTATGCCTTGTTTACAACAGCATCATACAATAGGTGCTGAATTACGTACCTTTGTAAAACAAGGGGAAATTCCTCTTATTTTTATTACTGAGCACAGCGATATTAATGAAGAGAATATCTTGGAAGGCTATATGATGGGAGCCGTGGATTATTTAAAAAAACCTGTTGATATTAATATATTGCTCAATAAAGTAGATATTTTTAGTCGCTTATATCAACAGCAACACCTGATAAAAAGAACTAACCAACAACTACAACAGCATATTTCAATCCAAGATAAAATTACAATTGAATTAGAACGCTATAAAAATCATTTAGAAGAAGAGGTAGAAAAACGGGTTGTTGAACTTAAAACCACCAATAAACGCTTACAAGAAGAAATTCAAGATCATTTAAAAACGGAAGAGGCACTGACTAATGCAGAACAGAAATACCGTAGTATTTTTGAGAATACCATAGAGGGTATTTTTCAAACGACACCTGATGGGCATTATATCGCTGTGAATCCTGCCTTAGCAGAAATCTATGGTTATGATTCCCCTGATGAAATGATTACCCAGTTACATAATATTAGCCAGCAGCTCTATGTGCATGCACCAAGACGTAAGCAGTTTATGCATGAACTAGATAATAAAGATCGGGTGATTGCTTTTGAATCAGAAATTTATCGTAAAAATGGCGATATTATTTGGATTTCTGAAAATGCGCGCGCAGTACGTGATGAACAAGGTACACTGTTATACTTTGAAGGAACAGTAGAAAATATTACTGAACGAAAACAGGCAGAATTAGAATTACAACGTACTAATCGTGCTTATCAGCGTTTTTTCCCTGAAGAATTTTTAGATTTACTCAATAAGCAAAATATTAATGATGTCAGTTTAAACCAATGTGTACAGCGAGAAATGACCACTTTATTTTCAGATATTCGCAACTTTACTCGCTTATCAGAACAACTGACTCCCCGCGAGAATTTTGAATTTATTAATTCCTATTTTAGCTTGATGGGGCCTGTTGTACGGGAATATAGAGGCTTTATTGATAAATATATTGGTGATTCAATTATGGCACTTTTTGATCACTCTCCTGATGATGCTATTTATGCTGCAATTGAAATGTTGCGTGTACTCGATGAATATAACAGCTATCGTTTACGTCAAAACCAACCTATTATCAAAATTGGCTTAGGGATTAATACGGGAAATATGATGCTGGGCACAGTAGGGGAATATCACCGCATGGAGGGCACTGTCATTAGTGATGCGGTTAACCTTGCCTCACGTATAGAATCCTTAACTAAATTATACTGCACCCCTTTATTAATCAGCGAATATACTTTCCAACGACTTGAAAAACCTGATATTTTCTCCTTTCGTTTTATTGGACGTGTACAAGTGAAAGGCAAAGAAAAAGCAGTGGGTATTTATGAAATATTTAATACAGACTCCCCTAAACAAAAAAGTTTGAAACTCAATACTAAAGATATGTTTGAAGCAGGTTGTCACTTATTTCATGAAAAAAATTATACTCATGCTGAAGCACAATTTATGTATTGTTTACAACAAAACCCTGATGATACCGTTGCACAAGCCTATGTAAGATTTTGCCAAAATGGGGGGGAGACTATGCACACTGTCAATACAGGTAATAAAATGCAATAACTGTGTGGAGTTGAAGCAGCTGTATAATATGGCTGCTTCTATTCATATCGTTAATATATTAAGCCTGTGAAGGAATAATTGGGGTGTCTGTCTGAACCCCTTGGTTTTGCCCACGATGGCGTAATAAATGATCCATTAAAGTTAAGGCAAGCATGGCTTCTGCGATAGGCGTGGCGCGAATACCAACACACGGATCATGTCGTCCTGTAGTCACCACTTCCGTCGGTTGTCCTGTTATATCAACACTTTTTCCTGGAATACGTAAGCTAGAAGTTGGTTTTAAGGCAATACTGGCAATAATATCTTGTCCTGAAGAAATTCCGCCCAGTACCCCACCTGCATGATTACTTAAAAAACCTTCAGGTGTCATTTCATCACGGTGTTCTGTACCTTTTTGGCTGACACTGGCAAACCCATCTCCAATCTCTACCCCTTTCACTGCATTAATACTCATTAATGAATGGGCAATATCAGCATCCAGTCGATCAAAAACGGGTTCTCCCAATCCAACTGGCACACCTGAGGCAACAACAGTGACTTTTGCCCCAATGGAATTACCTTCTTTACGCAAGGCATCCATATAATCTTCAAGTTCAGCGATTTTCTCTATATCAGGAAAGAAAAAAGCATTTTGATTGACTTGTTGCCAATCAAATCGTGTCATATCAGGGGTAATATCCCCTAACTGTGATAAGTAGCCACGAATTTCAATACCATAGTGTTGTTTTAGGTATTTTTTAGCAATCGCTCCTGCTGCAACCCGCATTGCTGTTTCACGTGCAGAGGCGCGCCCTCCACCACGGTAATCACGAATGCCGTACTTTTGCCAATAGGTATAATCTGCATGAGCAGGGCGAAATTGATTTTTAATCTCCCCATAATCTTTGGAGCGTTGATCTGTATTTTCAATCATTAACCCAATCGCACACCCCGTTGTTTTTCCTTCAAAAACCCCTGATAAAATTTTTACTTTATCCTCTTCACGGCGTTGTGTTGTATGGCGTGATGTCCCTGGTTTACGACGATCTAAATCATGCTGTAAATCTTCTTCGCATAGCGCTAAACCGGGGGGGCAACCATCAACAATGGCACCTAATGCTAAGCCGTGACTTTCACCGAAAGTAGTCACAGTGAAGAGCTTTCCGTATGTATTGCCTGACATAATAATAACTTTAAAATAAAATAAGAAAACCAATCATGGCATGTATATAAAGCAAAACTAAATACTATCTTTTAGTTCTGATTCATTATCATGATGGGAGATGTGATGTTGTTTAAAAATGAGTAAACTCATATCATCGCGTAATGCGGTTGTACCCATATAATGAAAGACATCTGCAATCACTTGATTTTGTATTTCCTGTGCAGATAAATGCCAATGTGTTTTTATCATACGGCAAAGGCGAGGTAAACCATAGCCATTTTCATGTTTATCAACCGCTTCAGTGATTCCATCTGTATAGAGCACAAAGCCCTCTCCTTCTGCCAATTGTACATGACAATCATCTACCAAATCTGTAATAGAAGCACGTACCCCTAGTAAAAATCCTAGCTCCAAGGTATCAATACATTCAATTTCTCCATTATTACGCATGACAATCACTTCTTCATGTTGTCCACTAATGGATAAAGCACCTTGATTATATTGCAGTAAGGCAAGTGTGACAGATTTATGATTACCCGAACGTTTTAAATTATTATAAAGTGCATGGTTTAAATAAGGAATCATAAGCTTAGGCTCAGTAATATCACAAGCCAATAGGGTGCGTATTGCCATTTGTAACATTAGCATTAATACACCACTCTCTAAACCATGTCCTTCTACATCAGCAATCACTACCAGTAATTTATCCTCATGCACAAGAATATCATAATAATCCCCCCCAACTTCATCCGTGGCATGCATAAACCCAACAATATCTAATTCAGGAAACTCTTCATAATCTTCTTCGCTAGGTAATACCATTTGCTGCAAGCGATAGGTCATTTCTAGCTCAGTGGCTAAACGCAGATTTTCAGAAACTAAATTTTTAATATTTAAATGGGTACGTATACGCGCTAATAACTCATCACGGCTAAAAGGTTTAGGTAAAAAATCATTTGCACCACTATCTAAACCATGAACTAAATCTGTTACTTGGTATTTAGCAGTAATCAAAATAATTGGTAATTCTGTTGCATTATAACGCTCACGAATACGAAGAGTGACCTCATAACCTGACATATGTGGCATCATCACATCCAATAAAACTAAATCAGGGCGATAATTACCTTCTAATAATTCAAGGGCTTCACTCCCAAGGGCGGCTTGAGTGATATGGTAATCTTCTAAGGCTAAGTGATTAGTTAATACTTGCAAATTAATCGGCTCATCATCAACAATTAATATTTCAAGTTTTGGGGTAGTAGAAGGCTGCTTTTCCTCAGTATTAATAATAGAGGCAGCTTCTTTTTCAACATCTGCAAATGAAGGCGAATAGCCATAACTAGAAAAGGATTGTGAGGGGGTATGAATAACAGTTTCTTCACCTTTATACAGGGGCAAAGTAAAACAGAAACAGCTTCCCATACCATACTCTGAACTGACTGAAATATGCCCACCTTGTAACTCAATTAACTCTTTGGTAATGGCTAAGCCAAGTCCTGTGCCAGAATAGCGATGATTGGCATTAAACTCTACTTGTTCAAAAGATTTGAAAATACTGTGTATATTTTCCTCTTTGATTCCTATCCCTGTATCTTCAACATAAATCGCCAGTGAGTCTGTTCGTGCAGTTGCCCATAAAGTAATTTTGCCTTTTTCAGTAAATTTTATTGCATTACCAATAATATTATAAAAAATTTGCTGTAATCTATTTTCATCTGCTAACACAAGCGCGGTATCTACATTTAAGTGATTTTTTATCTCTACTGATTTATTTTTTAATAAAATTTCGCTAACGGTTAATACAACTTGAGCAACAGAATGAACAGAGACAGGTTTTATTTGTAAGACTAAATTATGGTGGCGTAATTTAGAAAAATCTAATAAATCATTGACTAAATTTTCTAAACGTTTTCCGCTATTCACAATTAATATTAAATTTTCTTGTAGTGCAGGGTTAAGCGTACCTGTTACGCCTGCCAAAATAGATTCTGTTATGCCAATAATACCATTTAAAGGGGTACGTAACTCATGTGAAGTCTTAGCTAAAAATTCATCTTTTAATTGATCAATTTCTTGTAAAGCCTCATTTTGCTTTGCCAATAAACCAAAAGAGGCTTCTAGCTGTTCTTGCATCGCAGTAAAAGATTGTGCTAGCTCCCCAATTTCATCTTTTCGTTGAATATTAAGGGTTGAATGCCACTCTCGATTGGCTAAATTTTTTGCGGCTTTATTCAATGCACGAATAGGTGTAATAATGCGCTGAACAATCAATAAACCAATAATAATTGTTAACAGTACAATGGTGATAGAGAGCAAAATAGTTCTATTTTTAGTTTTTTCTATATCTCCCACCATATCTTTTTCAGGAATTACGACAACTAACAGCCAATTAATGCCTCTTTTATCATTAATTGGTGTGACACGTAAAAAATGAGATTCATCATTAATGCTAAACTTTAATTCTTCATTACGATGAATTTGGCTAAAAGGGCTAAAAGTATTTTGTAATGTTTTTGTCGCATGACGTACTAAGGGATGTGGGCTATTATGAGCATAAAAACGCTTAGTTTTACGTCCTTCTTTAATTGCAAATACATTATCTAAGGTTGAGGTACTAACCAATAAGCCAGAGCGTTCTATAATAAAAGCTTCCCCTGTTTTCCCAATCTTTAAATGACGTAAAAAATTATCAATATGATGAAAGAAAAAAGTACTTCCAAAAACTCCTTTTAAAGAGTTATCTGCATTATAAACAGGCAAAGCAGCTGTAACTTGCAGCTGTTTACTGGTAAATCCTACATACACAGGACTCCAAACAGGGGCTTTTTTTTGTCGTGCTTGCTGATACCATGGACGACTGTGTACATTAAGGCGAGGAGTACGTTGTACCACTGTTGTAGTTTCCCCTTTTTCATCTACAAGATAATGTCTCAATGTATCATCATTTGTGGTATCTGCTTGGCGGTGCATAATTTTAAACTGGGCGGCTTGATCACGAGTGACCCCAAAAAAATCACCTGATTTATCCAGAGCAAAAAAATGACTATATACAGGGGAAAATTGCTGAATATGTAAATAACGCCAAAAATAAGGTGACCATGAATTTTTAGAGGTAAAATCTAATAAAGGTAAACTATTTGCACTCACCTGATTTAATGCATGAGGAATATTTAGTGCTGAACTGACTTGTTGTGTAATACGATGGCTTATCTCTGTATGTAGTTGTTTTGACAATTCATTGACAGTACGTTCACCATATGAGATAAAAAAATAATTTGTGATAATAACAGCAATAGTAATAAGTAATAAAAAAGGCACAACTAGCATAATACGTAAAGTGATATACTGTTGTATTTTATTCCATAATGTGTGCATTACACGCCTCCCTAATACCCCATATATCAATATATTATAAAGCTTTATCTGATAATAAATAGGGATAGAGTTACCACATGGTTTATCTACTATTTTATGTTATTTTGGTGCTAAAAATACTATTTATTGTTATTTAATAAGGAATAGTATCTATAATTGTACATAATATTAACATAATAAATATGATCATAGTGTTTTATAGTACTAAAAAGATAGGAGTACTGTTTACAACTAAATACATAAGCATTTGTTTAACAATAAAAAATATCCAACTTTATTAACGCCAAAAGTATATATTTCTATTTTAAAAAACATTGACTGAATTTAAATGAATATATTGTTAAAGCGATTAAGTTTTTTCAAAAAATTATCGATATTCACCTAGATGCAGTTCATATAACTATTTATATAAATAATCATTTTTTTATTAGTCATAACTTTATATAGGTTACTCGCGTATAAAGTGCAAATAAAACTATTAATGTATTACCAAATAATTAAATTAACTAAAAAAAGAAGGGGGGTATGTGAAAATCAGTGGATTTACATTTATTCGTCATGGTAGCTTACTTGGATACCCCTATATTGAGAGTTTACACTCTTTATTGGCAGTATGTGATGAAGTATTTGTTGCAGTGGGGAAAGGTGAAGATGATACTTTAGCACGTATTCAAGCGATTAATGACCCTAAATTACATATTATTAGCACCTGTTGGAATGAAAAAATGCAAGATAGAGGTTATGTGTATGCACAACAAAAAATGATTGCACAGTTTAATTGTACAGGTGATTGGGCATTTTATCTTGAAGGAGATGAAGTGTTACATGAAGAAGATTGTCAGCGTTTACGAGAAACTTTGGGTAAACACGTGGATAACCCTGAAGTTGAAGCTATTGTTTTTGACTACCATCATTTTTACGGTACACCACAAACCGTTGCTATAAGTTCAGGCTGGTACCGTCGTGCTCCACGTATTATTCGCAACTCTATACGCAGTTACTCTCCTGATGGCTTATTTTTTGTTGTTATGGATAAAAATAAACGCGGAAGATACCCTAAAGCCGCTTTAGCCAATGTACCAATTTATCATTATGGGCATGTTCGTTCTATCAAAAAAATGCGGGAAAAAATCCAACAAGTGAGTCGCTATTGGGGACATCCCCCCCCTGACTTTAAAGATTATGGGCATATTGATCCCCAAGCCTTGGCAAAATTTACAGGTACACATCCAAAAGTGGTACAACAATGGCTAGAAGAATGTGCAGAACATAGCTTACACCTTGATCCAACTTATCAACCCTCCCGTCGTGAGCGTCGCCATCGCTGGATGATGAAATTAGAACGCTTATTTAATCTTGAACTTAGCAAAAAACATTACACATTAATAAAAAAATAATCGCATGTATATCATAAAAACAGTACTTGTTGTACTTTTGGGGCTTTCCATTCCCGTATCTACTGCGGCAACAAATATGTTGTGTGCACTCGCATTATGCCTATTTATATTAGAGGGGCGTTTTGCTTATAAATTAGACTATATTTTACATCACCCTATTGCACAGGCAAGCCTTGCAGTTTTCAGCCTGTTATTACTAGGGACGCTGTATACTTCTGCAACACCTGCTGAAGCATGGGCAATGGTGAATAAATACCGTGAACTTGCTTATATACCTTTATTTCTTGGCTTATTTCACAGTACACAACATCAACGTTTAGGCTTATATGCTTTTTTCACCAGTATGTTGATCACTTTAACTTTATCTTATGGATTGGTCTTTTTTGATTTTTCAACAATCAGTGCAATAAAAGGTAATGCAAGCAATGCATTTGTATTTAAAAACCATATCACCCAAGGGGTTTTATTTGCATTAACAGCTTATTTTATTTGCCTATATGGCTTAAAAAAATCACCTTTTCCTTTGCTCTATGGATTTATCATTATTGCCTTAGTGTATAACGTGCTGTTTCTCAGTGAAGGACGTACAGGATATTTATTATTACTCTGTTTAGCCTGTCTTGCTTGCTACCAGTTTTATCAATGGCGCGGGATTGTTATTAGTTTTTTACTTCTATGTATTGCTGCCCCGCTTGCTTATTTAAGTTCTGATACCTTACGACAACGTATTGATAATTTAAAAAAGATGGCAGAACCTAGCGAAAGTAAGGTAAAACTCTCTTCTCAATATCGTTATGATTTTTATAAAAATACACTGGAGCTCATTCAACAATCCCCTGTTTGGATAGGTAAAGGGACGGGCAGCTTTGCACAAGAGTATGCAAAAATAGCAGAACAAAAAAATCAGATTAACACCACTAACCCTCACAGTGATTATCTTATGATTACCGCTCAATTTGGTTATTTAGGACTCTTGGTATTCAGCTTTTTCTTACTACAATTATGGCGATATAGCTATCATTTAGAAGCTGATTTTAGAGGCTTAGCACAAGGGCTTGTTGTAACAATGATAATAGGTGGATTTGTCAATACATTTTGGCTAGATAATACAGAAGGGCACTTATTTGCCTTTTTAATCGCCTTACTTTATGCAAACAGTGATAAATATTCGTTTGATTCATTTCAAGAACCATCAAGGCTTTAAGAACTTAAGAATAAAGTTGATATTTTACATATAATTTTTAGGTATATAATTTAGTGTAAAGTAGAGGATAAAAAGTCAGTAGTTAACTGAAGTTACGCACTCACCAGAAAGTTATGTTATCTATCAAACTGTAGCAGCGTTGTATCACTGTCATTAAGTTAAGGGTTCTCTAGTTCCACATGCTCCGTACTGGAACCTCATCCCTGACGCTCTGCGTCATTTTACTTAAAGTACCATGATGTCAGCTGAGAGGGGAGGACATGGAGCGTTGTAACGAGGGGAAATATGAAAATTAATTAAAGTAATGCTATTTCATATACAGTCTTATGATAAAGTACGAGAAGGTAATTTTTTGCGTGTACCAAGGGGAGGTTTAACAATTTCAGGTTGTTTTGTTAATACTCGATATAAAGCTTCATAATCATTAAATAGGCGATATGTAGTACCACTTTTTAAAGGGAGAGGTACATGAGTATCACTATTTCCATTTTCAGGTATTAAGGGTAAAAATTTAGTATTGTAGTAATAATTATCATATAGAATCTGTGTGATAATTACCCCTTCAAATGCAACACCTCGCCCGCTACCTTCTACTTCTCGGCGAAACCTTTTTAGGTAATTAGCTGTACATACTATTAGCACAAAATCAGCTTGCTCAATTTGCTTTTCCATCCATAGTTGCCAGCCTTCAGTAGGGGCACCATTTAAATACTGATCAATAGTGCAGTCAATATGATCTTCCCGTAACTTATTGGCAAGGCTTAGGATAAAATCTTTATGTACTTGTGAATCATGGCTGTAACTAATAAATACTTTAGGAGGAGTATAATTTACATCCGTATTTTCCTCTTGTTTTAGTAAACCACTATTATTTTTATCGATATTTTTAGTTTGCATATAGAATCCTTGCTTAGGTGAGCTATATTTAGCAAATGGGGTAATAACTGCTTTTTCTATTGGTTCATACTCTTCTGGTTGCCTCTGCCACTCTAACTGTAATGCCAGTACAAACTTATTTGGTAATTTTTTAACTAATACCTGTGCAGTTAATGGTTCTATATCTAGTGCTATTAGCCAAGGGGTTAACCTCTCCTGAACAGTATACAAAAAGTGTAAATTTTGTGGCTGTTCAAAAAATGTCTCATCAATAATCACCTCACATTCTATTAAAGTATTTTCTAATATAGATGCCAAATCCTGCTTTTTTTGTTCATCAAGTTGATGCTCTAAATTAAATAAACTCTTTCCATCAATTAGTAAATCTTCTACAGCAGATACTAGGGAGGTATAAATTAGAATCCAAGCAAGTGAGCTAACATCATCTTCTAATTTAAAATCAAATGTATCAGCAAAACACTGATCAAATTTTTCAAAGCCATTTATTAGTAAATAGGATAAAAGTTTTCCTAATTTAGGAAAAAAGTTTTTAAAATCAATATATATCTCTTGGTTTAAAATCCCAGCAGGCTTTGTAATATGAACCCCCGTATACTTTTCTAATTTATTCATTTGTACTTACTCTTTAAAATAAATTTTTCTTTACTTATTTAAGGTATTTTTAGTTTTTTTACTTTCTTGGTCTTAGTATATGATTAAATTTTAAGTCACATATATATACAGCACAACTATTCATAATGCCTTAGAACTATAATCTGTATACTATAAGAGCAATAAAAATAACTAAAATAAATTTAATGGGAAAATATATAAATGATAAACTTTTTAGAAAATTTAGATAAAAAATTACAAAAATACGGCTTATTTATCCGAGGCATTTGCCCAGCAATTGAAACTGACTCTGTACCCAGTTCAATTCGTTCTATTATCTTAGTGGGCAATACAGGAGAGGCTTTATGGTCTGTGTTTCAGGATATAAAAAAATCCCCCTCTCATCCTTTAGATACATGGACACGTGAAACCTTAATACCTTTATCAGAACAATTTTCTTTACCCGTGATATTCCCTTTTGATCAAAAGCCTACCTACCCCTTTCAAACATGGGCAAAACGTACTGAGCCTTTGCATACCTCTCCACTAGGTATTTTATTGCATGAAAAATATGGCTTATGGCACGCTTACCGAGGTGCATTTTTATCGACAGAAGTATTACCGTATACACATGATGGGGTACAAGTTATTTCAGCCTGTGATAGCTGTACGGATAAACCCTGTTTGCAGTCATGCCCTACTGATGCATTAGCACAAGGGCGTTATGAATTTGAACGGTGTGCGGCATTTTTGCAAAAAGATATTGAAAATAACAGTTGTTTATTACAAGGTTGTCATGCCCGTTTAGCCTGTCCAATTGGTGAAGCATACCGTTACCCAACAGCCTTGCGTCGTTTCCATATGCAGAAGTTTGCCTATTTTAATGATTAATAATCATTGAAGATATAACAGGAATATCCCCTTCTCTCTTGATATCTTCATTTCAAGAGCTATATTCTATTTTTAGAATATACATTACAGCAACTAATCCGCTGTCGATTTTTACTTAAAATTTAATAAAGGATTTTTATTATGGGTTTATTTGATATGTTCAAAGGTGATGGCGATGAGATGACACCTTCATTAGCCTTTGCAACCTCTTTGATCTACATGATTGCGGCAGATGGTAAAGTTGAAAATGAAGAAATTGGACAGCTTTTATCTGTATTAGGCGGAGACAGCAGTGGGGGCGCAATTGGGGTAGGACAAAATAACCAACAGCTTTTAAACCGTGCAGTAAAATACGCACAAAGCACACCGCTTCCTCAATTCTTAGAAGAAACAACCCCTTTATTAAGCGATGCACAAAAAATGTGTATTCTGACTAACTTATTAGATTCTTCTTTATCTGATGGCGATGCTGCACCAGAAGAGCAAGCAGTCTTTTCCCAGTTCTTACAAGCTTTCAATGTCAGCGAAGCTGATTTCCGCCCATTTTTTGAAGTGATTGCACTGAAAAATGATCGTGCTGTTTTCCATAACGAAAACCACCCACGTAATAAAAAAGCACCTGTGATGCTTGCTACTAAATAATTAGTATTAAGTCTGGTTCTCTACACGGTAGGTCACAGCGTATAATCAGTGTCTTACCGTGTTGCGCACTTTCTATTTCTGCGCTTGGTTTTTGTGTAAACGTTTTAAAAATACCTGCATCTCTTTGACTGCTTGCTTATCCCCTTTCTTTTCTGCTACTGCAATCCCTTGTGTATAGGCTGTAATCGCTGCTTCTTCATCGCCTTTTGTTGCTAAGGCTTTAGCATATACTTTCCATGCAGCAGAATATTCTGAATCAAATTCTAAGGCTTGTTTTAAGTGTCTAATTGCCTGATCAAAGGCTTTTTCTTTTAAATAGGCTTGCCCTAAACTAAGGCGTAATAAGGCATTGTCTTGCCCTTGATTTAATAAACCTTCAAAGCGATTAATGAGATCGTTCATTTTGCTTCCTTTATTTTTCCTTATTCTGTATTAAGCATAGATGATGGAATAAAATTCAGACATAAAAAACCCCAAGTTATGTTGCCATAACTTGGGAAAACGTCTTCTCTTAGTACGAGGTTAACAGTCTGGAATAGTCAGACGGTTATCGGTAAAGTTGATACGGCAGTTTTCTGCTGCACCAATCTTAGGCAAGTGGGCTTCAGTCAGCTTATCGCCGCCTGTACTTGCCAAAGTCTTTGTGGCAATGACTTGACTCTCAGGGAGTGCCGCACCATTGGCTAAATGATCAAACATTTCATCTAAGGCTTCGCCTAAGTAGTAGTGGATAGGAATTTGTGTATCAATATTAAAAATTTGATTAAAGGCATCCAGGTGATTAGCATGTTTTACTTCTACATAAACTAATTTAGAGTCATTGCCACGGGTCTTCTTATTTAAACCATAGTAAGCACGGGAGGCATGATTAACGTTAATTAAGGAATCATCACGCCCGTGTACAATAATAGTGGGTTTACTACGTAAGTTTCCTGTGCCTAAAATAGCACTTAAGCCCAGTTGTACACGTTTGTATTTATCTAGCATATCCCCTGTTAAACTGTCTCCTGATGCCGTTTTACCTGTGGCAAGAGAACGTAAACATAATGCACCTTCTAAGGATTCATCAATTACCCCATCCGCATTGGGTACAGACTTAAAATCTTGTCCTTCACCATTCAAACCTGCATTATTAACAAGTGCAGTTTCACTACTAGGTGGAATGCCATTACCAGAAGAAAAGTCATCAGCTAAATCACTTAAAACTTTTGGTCGTGGTGATCCTCTTTTTGCAACAGCGGCATAACTAAAGCCACATAAGTTATCGACTACACTAAAACGCCCATAAGCATTGGCATATAAATTAGCAATGGATGCATTTCCAGCAAAAGCACCAAAGGTATAAGCGGTAATGTTACTGCTTGGTACAACACCATAAGCATTAATTTTTGCTTGGGCTTCTGTGATTTGAGCCTCTAAAGTATCAGATGTTAATAAACCTTGGGCTTTTAAAGCCGTACAACGCCCTTTTACACCTGCGGGAAATGCGCCTGTAGTGGGCTCCCCTAAAGCAGGGTCAAAGCCAAAGGCTAAATTTTTGCCTGCACTGGCACAAGGTTGGTATACATTGTAATAAGTTAAGTAATCTAATAAAGGTTTACTGTGTACTTCAGGTGGATACACTACGCTACCTTGTTGAATAGTAAAGCTATCTGAGACAGCCAAGGCTTTCGGGTTAATATTCGGTTCAACCACGACTACCCCGTCAATTAAACCAAGATTATCTTGCTCGGCAGCTCGTAATGATGCCCCTCCACCATTGGAAATACTGGAGGCAATAACTAAAGTGTTGCCCGCATTAAATTTATTAAAAATATTGTTTCGTAATTCTAAATTTTCATCTAAGTTCAGTACATAAAACGCAAATTCTAATGACTGCAACACATTCCAACCCCAATCAGCTTCAGGGTTTTGCTGTGAATGGGCATGTTTTTGCGCAATCCGATTAGGGTTATTAGCCACATAACTGGCTAAGGATGTACTATCAGAACCTTTTGCAATAAAGTTAGCATTGTTGCCTAATGTGGCGGCCTGTCCACGTACCCCACGAATATCATTTACGGTATCTGTGCTGAGATCATGGACACCATTTCCTGTACCTTTATCTGTATAAGCCACAGCACAATGGTTTTTTAAGCCCCATTCCCCTGCTGTGCCGACTGCACCATAAATACCCCGTGAGCCAGATGAAGGCGCGGTGATAATACAAGGACGACCTTTATTAAAACTATCAGGAATCTGTACCATTAAGGTCACATTTTGCTGCCCTGTGCCATCATCCGCATAAGTTAAGTATTCTTTTCCTGCCACTTTGCCATCATTGGTTGGAATGGCAAAGCGTGAAGCTACCGCAGGACCATATAAGGATCCAAAGCCTGCACGTAAACGGGTATCAATTAAGGCTTTATGTTGATTGACAATAGTTGTCCGACGCAGCTCTTCCGCTGTGGGGTTTTCAGGATCTGCAAAGCTAGGGCTTGCTTGTGTTAATCCTGTTTGCCCCACACCAGCGGTAAGTAAATCATTACTTCCCCCGTCATAATGCTGAACAAAAATATCGCCTTTAATATAGCTTGGCTTATCGCTTTCCAGTCCGCCGCCACTGTTACATCCTGCAAGCAATGCACTGATAATGCTAATATGCAAGATGTGGTGTTTTTTTATACCCATATTCCTTACCATCCCTTTGGTTTGTAATATCTCATAACAAATTATTAATATAGTATAACGACTTATTTATCGTATGAATTTTGTAACATAATAGCGTATTATTTTCACACGATAAATCAGTGTATCATGGATTTTTATCTTTATATTGTTATGATTTTAACGTTTACGGTATTAAAAAATTAAAAATTTAACCCCAATGGCTCTTCTTGGAAAATATGCGCAGCCATCACCATTAATTTTTTAGAAATTAACGGCTCAAAATCCATGCGAGATAAAATATCTTTTTCCAAATGTACCCCAGGGGCAATTTCAATTAACATCAAGCCATTTTCAGTGAGTTGAAACACGGCACGTTCTGTAATGTAATACACTTTTTGCCCACGTGATAAGGCATATTCACCATTAAAAGTGAGATGTTGTACATTTTCGACAAACTTATGTTGTTGTCCTTCGGTATGAATCACGAGTTTTTTATCTATAATTTCACTGCTCACTCCATTCGCAGTAAACGTTCCCATAAAATACACTTCTTTTGCATTTTGGCTGATATTAATAAACCCACCTGCACCAGTCATGCGTTGCCCAAAATGACTGACATTCACATTACCGTATTTATCCGCTTGTGCCATGCCTAAAAAAGCCTGATCTAAGCCGCCACCATCGTAAAAATCAAACTGGGCAGGTTGATCAATAATAGACTCCGCACCAATCACAGCGCCAAAACTTAAGCCTCCAGCAGGTAAACCACCAATGCCGCCCGGTTCAATGGTTAAGGTAAATTCATTTAAAATACCTTCCTCATGGGCAACATTGGCAACCATCTCAGGCGTACCAATTCCTAAATTCACTACCGCATCTTGGTTAAGTTGCATTGCTGCACGACGCGCTATCACCTTACGTACACTTAGTGGCGGTATCGGTAAAGAATCAGCCGTGGTTAAAATTTCATTGGTATAAGCAGGATTGTAGGCTTCACTAAAAGTTTGCGGGTGATTTTCTTCCTGTGCGACGACTACATAATCCACCAAAATAGACGGTATTTTGACTAAATTAGGGTGAACAGTATGTTCTCGTGTGACACGTTTCACCTGTACAATCACTGTTCCCCCTGAATTTTTAACCGCTTGCGCAATGGCTAAACTTTCCAATGGTAAAGCTTCATGCTCCATTGTGATATTGCCACGTTCATCCGCAGTAGTGCCACGTAAAAAGGCAACATCAATTGGAAAAGCTTTATAAAACAAATATTCATCATTATTAAATTGAATATGTTCTACAATTTCTTCCGTGGTTTTAGTATTGACTTTGCCGCCTTGGTGGCGCGGATCAACAAAGGTATGCAAACCGACTTTACTAATCACTCCCGGTTTATTGGCAGCAATATCTCGATATAAATGGGTAATCACACCTTGAGGCAAATTATAGGCTTCAATTTTATTGTGATGGGCAAGGTTGCCTAATGCAGGCACTAATCCCCAGTGTCCCCCCACCACACGTTTTATCAGTCCCTCATGTCCTAAATGATTTAAGCCCCGATTTTTACCATCCCCTTGCCCTGCGGCATATACTAAAGTTAAATCTTGTGGGCTACTGGTATCTAAGAAGCGTTGTTCTAATGCAATCGCTAACTCTTCTGCAAAACCCACCCCAACAAAACCGCTGGTTGCTAGCGTGTCGTTATCTTTAATTGCATTAACCGCTTCCGTTGCGCTAACAATCTTATTTTTCCGACTCATGATAGATACGCTCCTTTGATATTTTTATTTTTGGGACAGTGTGGCGTTTTTTACTGTAACTATCCCTTTTTTATAATGATTAACCACCGTAGGCAACACTAGGTAACCATGTGACAATATCTTCCCAAACAAATACAATTGTTAGACCTATTAATTGTAATAAAATAAAAGGAATCACACCACGATAAATATGCCAGACGGTGACTTCTTTTGGTGCCACCCCTTTTAAGTAAAATAGGGCAAAACCAACAGGGGGGGTTAAAAAGGACGCTTGTAAACACACCGCAAAGGCAACGGTAAACCAAACAATATCAAAGCCTAAGTTAATCACCACAGGAGCAACTAATGGTAAAATAATCAGTGTGATTTCAATCCAATCTAAAAAGAAACCCAGTAAGAATGTAAAAGCCAAAATGGCAATGACAATCCCTGTAGGACCAAAAGGAAGTGAATTTAAAGCTTCAGAAATCAGCTCATCTCCGCCTAATCCGCGTAAAACTAATGAATACGCAGTAGCACCTAGAAAAATAGCAAAAATAAAAGCGGTGGTTTTAGTAGTTTCACGTGCTACATCACTAAATACTTTCCAACTTAATTTACCATTAAAGAAAGCTAATAAAATAGCCCCAAATGCACCGACTCCAGAAGCTTCTGTGGGCGTGGCGATCCCAAAGAAAATGCTTCCTAATACGGCTAAAATTAAGGCAGCAGGTGGCACAACCGCTTTCATTACGGAGAGGATAATTTGTAAATCTACTTTTTTAACATCTTTAGGCAGTGGCGCGGCACTGGGGTTTAGATAGGCAACAAGTAAAATATAGGCAATATAAAGAACACCTAGTAAAATCCCTGGAAATAATGCCCCTAAGAATAAATCTCCTACAGAGATAGATAAGCGATCAGCCATGAGTACTAGCATGATACTGGGCGGAATTAAAATCCCTAATGTACCTACCGCACAGATTGTGCCCGCAGCAAGCTCTTTTTTATAGCCTTGCTCTAACATTGCAGGGAGAGATAATAAGGCTAATAAGGTGACTGATGCACCAATAATCCCTGTGGAAGCCGCTAGTAATACACCAATCACGGTGACGGTGACCGCATACCCACCTCGAACACGTCCGAATAATTTAACTAAATTATCCATTAGTTGCTGTGCCATGCCTGAGCGATCTAGCATTAAGCCCATAAAAATAAACATTGGCAAGGCAACCAGTACCCAGTTATTCATCACATCCCAGATGCGATCAACAATCAAAGAGGTATACGCCCAATCAATACCAATAAACGTATCAAAATAGGTATCTGAAAAAATAGCGATACCACTAAAAACTAAAGCTAAGCCCCCTAATACCCATGCCACAGGAAAGCCTGTAAACAATAACAGGATAAATGCGGCAAACATTGCAATGGCGAGAAGTTCATTGATTTCCATGTCTTATACCTCCTCGGAATCGGTAGCTTTCATAGGTTTAGGCAGCCCAAATAAAAAGGCAGTACAACGTAGCAGGCGGGATAATGCAGCAATACATAATAAAATAAAGCTGAAGAATAACACCGATTTAATTGCCCAGCGGAAAGGCAAGCCCCCTGGGGCATCAGATACTTCACTAATTATAAAAGAGTCATAGACGAAAGGCACAGAGTAGATTAAAACGATAGCAATAAAAGGCAATAAGAAAAAAACAATGCCAATAAATTCAATCCATGTTTGCCATTTTAAACTCATGCGATCATGTAACACATCAACGCGTACATGATCATCGGCTTGGTAACAGTAAGACAAACCGATTAAAAATCCTAAGGAATACAAATGCCATTGGATTTCTTCAAATTCAACGCGTCCTTGATCAAAGAGGTAGCGCATTACTACATTACCAACAATAACAAGGACTAAAGGTAACCATACCCATGAAACCAGTTCACCAATACGGCGAATAAAGGCATCTAATTTATCAGATAATTCAGTATGGGGAAGTTTAGTGTGATGGACAATTAATTCCATCTTATCAATGTACGGTGTACGAGTCGTGTTTTCTGTATCGTGTGTCATAGCACTATCTCCTGCGACTCGGCATTAAAAGGGTGTAGAACACCCTTCAATACAGAGTTACATATCATAGAAGAGGAGTGAGGTAATTTTTATTATTTATACGTCTGTCATAACTAAGAAAGTTAAATTGAATGCTATCAGAGAGAGCCAACAGCATTCATCACCAACATTTTATAGATATAACAAAGGAGACAGAGATTAATCAGTATTAGAAATCACGAGGTAAGTAACCTAAGCTTTTCCAGTTTTTGTATTCAGCTTGGAAGGCTTTTTGGCTTTCGTAGACACGTTTGAAATCCGCATCTTTAGCGGCTTCAGCACTCATCACATCAGCAGTCATAGCTTGTAATTGAGTTAATAAATCTTTAGGTAAAGTTTTCACTTCCACCCCTTTTTCAGCAGAGGCTTTAATCACTGAACCTTGCAGTGCTTCACCACGAGCTAAACCACGTGTGACCCCAGCAGTACATGCCATTTTGATTAAGGCACGTGAACCATCTTCTAAACCATCCCAGATTTTTTTGTTCACAATTAAGTGTTCAGCTGTGAAAGGTTGATGCCATCCAGGGAAGTAGTTGTATTTTACAACTTTGTTAAAGCCTAATTTTTGGTCAATAGCAGGCATAGAGAATTCAGTCGCATCAATCGCGCCTTTTTCTAAGGCTTGGAAGATTTCTCCCCCTGGTAACATGGTGACAGAAGCCCCCATTTTTTGCATTACTTTGCCGCCAATCCCTGCAAAGCGAATTTTTAAGCCTTTAATATCATCAGCAGATTTAATTTCATTACGGAACCAACCTGATGTTTCAGGGCCGATAATGCTACATAATAAAGGGACAACATTGTGTTTTGCATACACATCTTTCGCTAATTCTTCACCACCGCCTTCATACCACCAAGCAGTGTATTCCCAAGGTTCTAAGCCAAAAGGAACCGCTGCAAATAAAGCAGAAGCTGGGATTTTACCTTGGTCATAGCCTAGGAAAGTGTAACCTGCTTGGACTTTTTTACCTTTTACGGCATCTAAAATACTGAAAGGAGGAACGAGTTTACCTGGTTCAAAGATTTTTAAATGAACTTTGCCACCTGTGGCTTCTTTTAAGGTTTTTGATACATAGGTAATTGTATCGCCTAAAGCAGGTAAGCTGGTAGAAAAGGCGACGGGCACTTTCCAACGTACTTTTTCTTCTGCTAAGACAGGGGCACTGGCTAAAGTTAAAGTAAGACCGAGACCCGCAATAGATAATGCTGCTTTAGATACTTTAGAAACCATCATTATAAAGCTCTCCTTTGGTAAACATGTTGCTTTATGTAAGGTGTTTATTTTTGTGTTGTGTCACAGGATTTTACGCTGTGGTTGCGGGTATATATGGCAATTGCTATGCCACTCTTTTTAAGTTACTGATATAAATGAATTTTTATTTGTTGCGCATTAAAAATACTATTAAAATCTACATTTATCACACTAAAATGTCTTAATATCCGACATATAAAATTATAAACTCAAGGATATTATTTTTTAATACATTGATTTTACTCTCTTTATAAAACGTCGGTTTTTCATACAGTATTTATTACAGTGTTTTTTATTCATACATTTTATAAAAAGTGTTGTGAATTCTATACAGTTTTTATAAGACTAAGAGTGCATAAAGTACCACACAATAAAGTTATATACCGATATGAAGACATGGAAAAAGGAAAGGGGATAAAGTTTATACCATCATATTTATATGCTTTTTATAAACCACATGGTATTCTTGGTTAATTAATATTTAATTAGCTTAAACAAAAATAACAATGAACAATAATTTACTCCTTTTTTTTCAACAGTACTCACGTATCAATATTACTTTAATCGACCAAGTACTGTTAAGTGTGGTCAATTTTTTAACAGGTGTATTTATTGCTCGTTATTTAGGCTTAGATAGTTTTGGCTTATTCACTCTTCTATGGGCGATAACAAGCTTTATAGGAGGAGTGCATTTTGCCCTTATTTGCGCACCTTTATTACACCTTGCACCACAACAAAGTACAAAAACTAGTCTTCATTATTATACGGCGAGTATTTGGCAACACCTCTCCTTTTTAGTTATCACGACTTGTTTGCTAAGTATTATTTTTTATGGAATTGCTTACTTTTACCCTGCATCAACTATTCATCATTATGCTTTACCTATTACAGGGGTTAGCCTTTTATACCTGACAGGGGAATTTATTCGGCGTAGTTATTTTGTAAAAAATACCCCTTATTACGCTTTATTACATGATGCCATAACATATATTGGGCAGCTAATTTGCCTCTTTTTAGTTTTTCAGTTGCCTGATGTAACCATTTCATTAGCCTTTGTAGCTATTGCTATTGCACACAGTGCTGCAATTATTATTAATCGGCATGTTATTTATCCTGATTCATGGAACCCAGAAAAGTTTTATCATTTTAGTAAGCAAAACTGGCATTTTTCTAAATGGCTACTAGGTTCTACCTTGGTTGATAAGTTAAGTGATAGTATTTTTCGCGTTGTGATTTCATCAGTACTGGGGTTAACAGCATTAGGGGTTATTCGTGCTTGCCAAAACTTACTTTCTATTACGCATATATTATTGTTAGGTTTAAAAAATATTGTCCCTCCACAAGCAGCTCACCATTATCAAAATCAAGGCTATAATGCATTATTAAGCTATTTACGTACTGTGAGTATAAAAGGGGGCATATTGATGTTTTTACTGACCTTTACTCTAGCAGCCATTCCTGAATTTTGGTTACATTTATTCTATGGTCAATTTTTAGTGCCTTATGCTTATGTATTAGTTTGGTTTGCTGTTATCTATTTCTCTAGTTTTTTTATTTTTCCTGTTTGTACAGCTCTTTCTGTTGTTCGTGTAACACGCCCTATTTTTAATGCTTTATTTCTTGCTAATGCAGTCAGTCTACTATTTCTATACCCACTTGCTAAATCATTGGGATATCATGGTGTTATGTTTGCATTTTTAGTCACTAATATTATCCAAATTATCTACTTAATTAAAAAAAGAAATATTCATATGAGCCTAAATTTTTCTTGATAAATGCTATCTATATTAAAGGTCATGATTCTCTGAAAATATTGGGCTTCCTATGTTATGATGCAAACGCTTATATTATGCTGATAACACCTGATAGGTTAAGGGCATAATTCTATTGATATTCAAGATTGAAGGTGCCTTTTATGCGTTTTACTGGGACAGATTCATATGTTGCAACAGATGATTTAATGATGGCAGTCAATGCTGCTATTACTCTGCAACGTCCTTTATTAATTAAGGGTGAACCGGGGACGGGTAAAACCATGTTAGCAGAACAGGTTGCAGCAGCATTAGGTGCCCCCTTTATTCAATGGCATATCAAATCAACGACTAAGGCACAACAAGGCTTATATGAATATGATGCTGTTTCACGCTTACGTGATTCGCAGTTAGGGGATGAAAAAGTTAAAGATATTGGGCATTACATTGTTAAAGGTAAATTATGGGAAGCCTTTATTTCTGATAAACCCGCTGTACTATTGATTGATGAAGTAGATAAAGCCGATATTGAATTCCCCAATGATCTACTCACAGAGTTAGATAAAATGGAGTTCTATGTGTATGAAACCCAACAGCGTATTGTTGCCAAACATCGCCCAATTATCATTATTACGAGCAATAATGAAAAGGAATTGCCTGATGCCTTTTTACGTCGTTGTTTCTTCCACTATATTAAATTCCCTGATGCCAATACTTTACAAGATATTGTGAAAGTCCATTACCCAGATTTAAAGCAGAATCTGATTCAAGCTGCATTAGAGAAGTTTTTTGCTGTACGCGAAGTGAATGGTTTAAAGAAAAAGCCTTCTACCTCTGAACTATTGGATTGGTTAAAGCTATTAGTTGCAGAAGATATCCCTTTGAGTACCTTGCAAGATAGTGATGCAGAACGTAGTTTACCGCCTTTACATGGTGCTTTATTAAAAAATGAGCAAGATGTGGATTTAATAGAGCGTATGGCAAACTTATTTCGTCGCCAGCAGTAAACCATTATGTTAATTGAATTCTTTTTTCATTTAAAGCAACATAAAGTGCCTGTGACACTACGTGAGCATTTAGATTTACTTGATGCTTTATCTAATGGTTTAGCTGATTACAGTATCGATAATTTTTATTATTTAAGTCGGACTATTTTGGTTAAAGATGAAACCGATTATGATAAATTTGATCAAGCTTTTGCACAGTACTTTACAGGGGTTGCGCAAATTAGCGAAGATCTAACCACGGATATTCCTGAAGCATGGTTACGTAAGGTCACAGAGAAATATCTTACAGAAGCTGAGAAGCAAAAAATCCAGTCCTTAGGGGGCTGGGAAAAGCTGATGGATACCCTAAAAGAACGTTTAAAAGAACAGCAAAAGCGTCACCAAGGGGGCAGTAAATGGATTGGTACAGCAGGTACTTCCCCCTTTGGAGCTTATGGTTATAATCCTGAAGGCATTCGTATCGGTCAACATGAATCACGTCATCGTCGTGCAGTAAAAGTATGGGATAAACGTGAATTTAAAAATCTTGATGATACAGTGGAGCTTGGTACACGCAATATTAAAGTAGCCTTAAAACGCTTGCGCCAGTTTGCTCGCACAGGGGCAACAGAAATTCTTGATATTGATGATACGATTCATGCGACTGCAAAAAATGCAGGGCAGCTTGATCTGAAAATGGTACCTGAACGCCATAATGCAGTGAAAGTCCTATTATTTTTTGATATTGGTGGTTCTATGGATGACCACATTCAAATTTGTGAAGAATTATTTTCAGCAGCACGTACTGAATTTAAGCATTTAGAATACTACTACTTTCATAATTGTGTTTACGAAGGGGTGTGGCGCGATAATCGTCGCCGTTATAGTGAGCGTATGGATACATGGGATGTACTGCATACTTATGGGCAAGATTATAAATTAATTTTTGTCGGGGATGCCAGCATGAGTCCTTATGAAATTGTCTACTCTGGGGGCAGTGTCGAGCATATGAATGCTGAAGCGGGGCAAGTTTGGCTACAGCGTATGCTGGATATTTATCATAAAGCGATTTGGTTAAATCCTGTCCCTGAAACCTATTGGCAATATACGCAGTCTATTACTATGATAAAGCAATTAATGAGCGATAGAATGTACCCCCTTACTTTAGCAGGTTTAGAACAGGGAATGCATTATTTGAGTAAATAAGTTGGCTTTTTGAATTTATGTGCTATGCTTATTTATGTGAGCAACATAAGTTTAAAAACAGACATTTATCTATGCTAATAGCTACACATGCGAACCGTGCATGTAACCCGAATTACTGTTTTTAGATCAGATGTTGAAGCATCTCTCTATACCTTACCTATTAAACACACGGGGCGTTTCCTTTTTTGCTCCGTGTGTTTTATTGCGTTAATTTTATTATTTTAATGCATTAGAATAGTTTAAGTTTGCTATTCATTTTAAAAATGATTGCTACGTCCTTAACTGAAGTTATGCAGTAAAACCAAACAGAGTCTGTGAGCATTTTTGGCGTATCATTTCACTGGTGTAGTTACCTTAATTATATTGTAGTGACATTGCACGCAACGTCCTCGTGATCTGATTCACTATTAATATCCGAAATACTGTATAAAAATTAAATTTAGTAGTTTTAGATTTGTTATAAGGGAGAAAGGTTTATTATCCCCCTCTAAAAAGAGAGGGGGTTTTTAACGATGCAGTTTAATTATTTAGCTACATTGTTGGGTTGTTTTATCTAAAGAAATACGTAAAGGCTGAACGGTGAGCCCTAAACGTTTTTCAAATAAACTGGTATAAAACATCACGTTTTTAACATAACCTTGAGTTTCTTTAAAGGGAATCATTTCCACCCAGATATCTGTCGGTAAGCAAGGATAGTTTTTTGCCCAGCGTTTTGCACGCCCCGGCCCTGCATTATAGGCAGCCGTTGCCAGCATATAGTTACCATCAAATAAAGCTAACATCTGTTGTAAATACCCTGTACCCAGTCGCACATTGGTTTCTACATCTAAAATAGCTTTATTATTAGCTAAACTAAACCCTTGTTTACGCGCAACCAGACGCGCAGTGGCAGGCATTAACTGCATTAATCCCAATGCCCCAGCATGAGAACGTACTTTTTCCATAAACGCGCTTTCTTGTCGTACAATGGCATAAGTCCATGCTAGATCAATTTTTTGATGTCGTGCACCACGGGTAATGGCTTGGCGATAGGCAAGGGGGAAACGTACATCCACATCATCATACGCCCCTGCTCTAGCGGCGGTAAAAATTCCCCGATCATACCATCCCCATTGACGTGCAAGACGGGCAGAAATCGCTTGTTGTAACTTAGAAAAGCGTTTCATACCATACGCCCAAGCACGACGTGCATCAATTAAGCGATCTAAACGATAAAATTCATAAGCACGTTCAATATAAGGATGATTACGAATCGCTTGCCCTTCTTGTCTTGTATACTGTGTAGGATGGTTTTGTAATTGATAAGGTAATGCAACCCGATCCGCAGCTAAATAACCATAGTAATCACGTAAAGCAGCTAATTCTGTAAAAATAACTTTTGCATAACCTGCTTCCCCTAATTGCTCTAATGCCCGTGCATACCAATATTTCCAGCGATAACTCTCTTTATCTTTTTTAGGTAAATCAGCATAAAATGCTTTTAATGCGCGCCAATTCTGTTGCTTTAAAGCCTCTTTAAAACGTGTACGGTGTAACTTTTCATGCTCCAACCCATAAGCAGGAACAGCCAATAACCAGCGCATACGGTCACTACGACCTGCTTTGACACTATGTAAAGCTAAATTAAGATAAAAATCTTGCCATTGTTTTGCATCAAAATTAAAACGCTGTTGATAATATTCCCAATGCTGTACAGCCGCTTCAAAGTTAGTTTTTGCAAGACGATGCAGTCCATGCAAAAGAATTTCACGCGCGGTATAGGTATCCCGTAAAGTGAAATTATTTAATGACGTAAGTGGATTTTTATGCATGGTAAACCAATGATCAGCCCATGCTTGATATTGTGGTGGTAAATGTTTAGCAACCGCTTGGGCAACTCCTAGGTGATTTTTTTTCATGGCAAGGCGAATGCGCTCTAATAATAATTTATTAGTCATCACAGGGCTGTTATATAAATAGTTAAAAGCAGGATCACAAGCACTAGGGCGTGAATCTCCTGTTAACCAAATTTTCTTTATATCATGCAGGGCTGCCTGTCGTGCTTGCCCTGTTATCAGGCGTGCGGTGGCATAATGACATTGTAATATAATAGATTTCTGTGCTTGATAAACACGTGAATATAAACGCCATGCTTTTTCTTTAGCTAATACATACAGCCATTTACGACGTAGTTTTTCCCCTTCAGCACTATCCCCGTAACGCTGTAAAAAGCTGAGTAAAGTCTGGGGGGATGTATTCGCAAAATTACTCATAATGCGTAAATAATCCAAGAAATAAGATAAAGGGTAATTATTTAGTAAAGCTTGGCTTTCTCTAACACTTTCCCAGTTTTTCTGGTTTGCAGCTAATAATGCTTTTTTAAATTCAGCACGCTGCTGTATGCGCGGATTAGATTCTGCATAACTTTGTGTATGTAAAAAAAATAGACAAAATGTAAAAATAATAATTTTAATCTGTGTTTTCATTCGCTTCTATCACAAATAACTACAAATTTTTTACTCACATAAGCCTTATACCTAAATCAGTTGCTTACTAGAAAAGAGTAAAAAAACTTGCTCTTAATAAAAAATACACATAGGCTTGCCACTATAATACTATGCGATTTAGTTTAGGCACGATTACTATGATGACACGTCACCCTTTTACATTCTATTTTATTTTACTTGCAACTGTACTGACATTAAGCAGTTGTGCAACACAGGTAAAGCACCAAGGTTGTTATGTTGCTGATCCCTATATAAATGGTAAATATATAGGCCCTTGTAAAAATAATCGTGCTCATGGGCGTGGGCGTGCTGTGGGAGTAGATACCTATGCAGGAGATTTTGTAAATGGCATCGTACACGGTCATGGTACTTATGTATGGTCAGATGGTGATAAATACATAGGTGAATTTCGACATGGCAAAATTCATGGGCGCGGAGTCATGATTAATCAAGATGGTTCTCAAAAATCAGGACTATGGGAAAATAACCAATTTAAACAAGCAAAATAATACGATTTACCTATTCATACCAGTATTGCTGATAATTAAGTAATACTGGTATATCTTGCATTATCACCACTCTATTCTCTGCATAATACAGCCCTTCTTTTTTCTCTATTCTTATATTACATTATATTTCTGGGTTTATTAATTTCCCTGCTCCACTATTGCATGACTTGATACAAGTCATTTAAGCGCAGTATTTTTACTATAAAATACAACAAGCTGCTTATATTTAAGCCAGAAAATTCTTTATGACCTATGTTATAAGCCTTGCCTCTAAAACTATAACATATGTAATAAAATGCTAATTTAAGAATATGCTATTATCTTTTATCTTAAATTAGAAAGATAATAAATAATTATATAGCCACACCGTATATGAATGTCGTAGAGTACATGATTCTTGTTACTCTTATTTGCCCACAAAGCAGATTACAGTACGTCTAGCAACTACCTTCATTGTAGACACTCTTACTAAGCTTTATCACAAGTTTTCCCTTGACTGGCAATACCCCCTTGCCTGATATCGTCGACTTTACGTAAACAGTTCAACGGCATGAGGAGACTATTTTGAACGTAATGCAATCTGTTGCAGTGAATAACCGTCAGTTAATGTCTGGAAATGAAGCTGTTGCGCGTGCAGTGTGGGAAGCAGGTGTCAAAGTGGCAGCCGCTTACCCCGGAACCCCTTCCACTGAAATTTTAGAATACATTTCCAACTATCCAGATGTTTATTCTGAATGGTCTATCAATGAAAAAGTATCCTTAGAGGTTGCTATTGGGGCATCACTTGCAGGCAGTCGCGCCTTGTGTGCCATGAAGCATGTCGGGCTAAATGTTGCCTCTGATGCCTTAATGACCCAAACTTTAGTAGGTGCTGTAGGCGGATTAGTGATTGCAGTCGCTGATGATGTTGGTTTATCTTCCTCACAAAATGAACAAGATTCTCGCTTTTGGGGGCGTTTTGCCCATGTCCCTGTTTTAGAGCCTAGTGATGCACAAGAAGCATATGAATTTACCAAGTATGCTTTTGAATTATCGGAACAATTTTCAGTCCCTGTGATTGTGCGTATGACCACCCGTATTTGTCATGTAAAAGGCGTGGTTAGCATGGGAGAACGTGTTGCCCCTGATGAAAGTCGTCAATTTGAAAAAGATCCAACACGTTTAGTGATGGTACCGGGTCATGCTAAAAACCGTATTCCTAAAATGTATGAGCGTGAAGCGGCATTAGATAAGTTTAGCAATGATATGCCTTTAAACTATATCGATATGGGGGGAGATACCCGTATTGGTTTTATTACCTCAGGGGCCGCCTTCTTGCATGTGAAAGAAGCCTTTCCTGATGCCCCTGTTTTAAAATTAGGCTTAGGTTACCCTTTACCTAAAACACTGATTACAGATTTTACCAAACAAGTCGATCAAGTTATTGTTGTTGAAGAAACAGAGCCTTTAGTTGAAACAGAACTTAAAGCATTGGGCTTGGCAGTAAAAGGTAAAGAGGTATTACCTCGTATTGGTGAATTAAGCCCTGCGGTATTGAAACCTGCTATTAAAGGCTTTTTAGGTGAAGAAGTGGTTAAACCTAAACCCATGCCTAAAGTCGTGGCAGAAGTCTTTCCTCGCCCGCCTACTATGTGCGTTGCCTGCCCACATCTAGGTGTGTATTACTGTTTATCAAAAGTACGTAATACCATTATTTCAGGTGATATAGGCTGTTATACCTTAGGTGCAGGACACCCTTGGAATGCACTAGATACCTGTATTTCTATGGGTGCCTCTATCAGTATGGCATTGGGTCTTGATAAAGGGCGTAATCCTGCTGATGAGAAAAAAGCCGTTGTGGCAGTGATTGGGGATTCCACTTTCTTACATATGGGCATGCAAGGTTTATTAGATGTCACCTATAACAAAGGTAACATCACTTTATTACTGCTTGATAACCGTGCAGTGGGGATGACGGGAGGGCAGGATAATCCTGCCAGTGGGCGTGATATTCATGGTGAAGAAAGCTTACGGGTTGATTTTGCTAAGCTAGTCGAAGCTTTAGGGGTGAAAAAAGAACGTATTCGTGAAGCTGATCCTTATGAGTTACCTACTTTCTTTAAAACCCTCCGTGAAGAAACAAAAATTGCTGAACCTTCGGTAATCATCACAAATCAACCTTGTGTATTAATTGATGACTATGAGCCACGTTATCCCTTTACAGTGAATGAAGATGCCTGTAATGGTTGTGGAAACTGTTTAGATGTAGGTTGTCCTGCTATCTTTACCACCCGTCGTGAAACAGTGATTAAACCCAATGGTTCAGAAAAAGAACTTTCATTTGTGGATATTGAATCCAACGCCTGTACAGGCTGTGACTTATGTACTAAAACGTGTGGTCCTGATGCTATCGTACATGTTTCACAAACTCCTTCAGCTACAGCATAAAGGCATATCATTATGACAGATAACGTAACCAATATTCTTGTCGCAGGGATTGGGGGTCAAGGCATCATGACCGCTGCCGAAGTGATTGCTGAAACTGCGATGGCACTAGGCTTTGATGTAAAGAAAACGGAAGTGGCTGGTATGGCACAACGTGGTGGTGTCGTAACCTCTCATGTCCGCTTTGGTGAACGGGTTTTATCCCCTGCCATTCCAGCAGGAGATGCTGATATTTTATTAGGCTTTGAACCTGCTGAGGCCTTACGCTGGTGTACTCATTTACGCCCGACAGGGGCGGCAATGGTGAATACTTTACGCCGTGAACCGCCAGTAGTCAGTTTAGGGCTGTTTGATTACCCTGATGATCCTATTGCCGCAATACGTCAACAAAATGTGGAAGTGCATGCTGTCGCAGCGGGAGATATTGCGCGTGAACTAGGGGATTTACGTCTTATTAATACGGTGATGTTAGGCGCCATTTCGGATGCATTACCTTTTTCCTCAGAAGTATTAAAAACACAAATTTTAGAACGTTTCCGTAAACGTAAACCTGAACTTGTGGAACTCAATGAACGTGCTTTTGATGCAGGGCGTGCTGCCTATACAACAGAAAAACAATCTGCTGCTTAATTGATGTATTAGTAATATTGAAAAAAGTGGCTATTTAATAGTCACTTTATGTTGTAGATGCTCCCTTTCTAGTCAAGCTCTAAAAAGCTTTTTTCATAAAAAATATTGGTAGTCCTGAATAAGTAGTGTTACATAGCTAATTTCTTTTTTATTTTTGTTTTTCCCTGTTCTTTACCAACAGCTTTATGTTATTTACAGGGAAATATCTCCAAATAGGATTTCCAATAATCAGTATAAAAAACTGCACATTGCCTATACACAGCAGGTAATGAGTCCCATAAATCTTGGGCACCCTCTTTATCTCTTGAACCAATATAGCAAGCCTACAATTTCTCTTGTTTTCACATCTAAGGCTAACCAAACCCAATATTTATAAGCTTTACTTTTAACAAATGAATACAGTTCATCACACTGGATTATTAATTTGCCCTTTTTTTTAGTAACCCCTACTTCTTGCTTTAAATTACTAAACTTATCATTAACATAGTTTTGTAGCCAACGTTCTGAAACATCTGTAACACGCGCAATACCTGCTAAAGAAAGTCTTTCTAAAAGAAATTTATCAATGAGAAAGTAATTTATCAATGAGTTTGTTTAGTTTCTTCCGTAATTCTTTTATTTTTATAGTTCGATAGCTTTTAATTCGAGAATGCAAGGTTTAGTTTAGCTTCATTTAGATATATTGCACTACTTATTCAGGACTACCAATATTTTTAATAAAAAACAGGCGTTATTGCTCGATACTTTTATTTTTAACATGGGTTATATATCTTAAAGATAAAATAATCCATTGTATTAGCCATAATCTAATTTTCAACTAAATACATAATTAGTATTAAGTTATTAAAATTAAAAAATATTTTATTTATTTACTATGATTGATTATTATAAATAACCAATATTTATATTGTTATTAACATTATAATAATAAATATATTGAGGTTACTTTTTTAGTTAAAATATTATAAAGTTTAGTAAGTTGTGTTCCCCCCTTTTTAGTAAAATAATAAAGGTATAATAGAGAGTAAATACTCATGAAAGTATATTCCTTTAGTCTTCCCATCACTTCAATTTTGTTGAGTACTTTTTTACCTACCAGTACAGTACTTGCAACTGAACAATCCTATTTGATAAAAGAAAATATTGATTATTTACATACTTTATCACTTAGTGAGTTGTTGTCTACACAAGTTGTTTCTTCCACAAAAACAAAATTTAGCTTAAATGAAGCACCCAGCATTATTACTGTATATACCGATGAAGATATTCGTACATTGGGGGCTGATACTTTAAGTGATGTCTTATGGACTGTCGCAGGAGTACAAGTACAAGAGTCTGCCAATAACCGCAAAGTTGTATGGTTTAGAGGGGTGCAACATGAATTTGATAATAAGCTTGCTTTATATATAGATGGTGTACCATTTAGAGATATGTTTGGTGGCTTTCGTATTGATAATGAAATTCCTCTTGAAGCAGTAAAACGTATTGAAATTATCCGAGGGCCGGGGTCTGCATTATATGGTGCGAATGCTTTTTCAGGTGTTATCAGTATTTTTACCTATAAACCGGGGGAGCATGAAGGTAAAAAAGTTAAACTTTCTTATGGTGAAGATCAAACTAAAACAGCTTATTTTTATGTTGATGAAAAAGTGCTAGGTGGTCATGTCTCATTAGAAGGCAAATTTTATGACAGTGATGGTCAAAAACGTTTATATGATAAAACAGGGGTAACTAATCCTCGTCGCGCCTCACAAAGTTTAAAGTATATGCGTTTAAAAACCCTCTTACCTGGGAATGAGTGGCAGTTTAATGTAAGTGTTAATCATTTTGATAATGAACGGATAGATAAACAGTATTATCGTGAAAATATGCGCCATTATGAAAGTATACAAGCCAGTGTTGATTACAATCACCGCTTTACAGAAGGTAGTGGTATTCATGCTGTTGCGTATTATACCCAAGCAGATAGAGAGGAACCTGAGTACAAATATAAGTTAAGTTATGGCGTACGTGATGAACTCTATAGTTCAAAAAACTTTATTGATAACACCAAACTATCAGGTATTAATATTACATTAGATCATCAAGCTAATAAGCACTCTTTAGTGGGTGGAATTGAAATTCAGCAAGAAGAGTTAAAGGATTCTTATTATATCCAAAATATGACAGGGGAAATAAAAAGTTTTGTCATAAACCCTTTATACCAAAATCATTTCACAACAAAGCGTTATAGCCTTTTTTTACAAGATACCTATAAATTTAATGATAATACATCTCTTACAGCAGGTATACGTTATGATAAATTGGATGTGTTTGATAATCAGCTCACATGGCGTTTAGGTTTAGTTCACCAATTAAATAAGAAGTGGTTTACTAAATTACTGTTTGGAACAGCTTATCGTGCGCCAAGTTTATTGGAATATGTTCGTGCACCTATTGATAAACCACTACCTCGAGTAGAAACGATGAAAACAATTGAGGCACAACTTGGTTGGCAAAATAGGAAGGCACATTATACCTTAACGGCATTTCGTAATGAGTATAAAGATTTTATAGCACGTGCTAATAGTTTTATGGTAAATCATGATTCTTCTTTAAATGAAGATATTTTTCAAAATCTTGATAATCAACAAATGTATGGCTTAGAGTTTGAGTCACGTATGGAGTTAATGCACCACTGGAGATTCTCTATTAATGCAGCATGGTTACATGCACACAGTGATGCAGCAAATGAGCATTTACCTTTACTGGCGAACTGGACTATTGCGTTAGGTTTAGATTGGCGTAAAACGTTAGGAGAAGGGGAGCTATTAATCAATAATCAAGTGATTGCATATGGCAAACGTAAAGATTGGTCAAATTCAATTTGGGATAAAGGCGTTGAACCTCGTTTAAAAGGACGGGATGACAGTTTTAGTGATGGTTTTATTGTGTGGGATATAGGGTTTCATTACCGCTGGTTATCAGGCATGATGAAAGGGACTGATATCGCTTTTACTATACATAATGTAACTGATGAGGTGTATTACACTCAAAGCTCTGTTCCTCCCTCTAGCCATAAACCTGCTTCTTGGGATACACAATATGATAACCGTCATGCACGTTTATCTATTAGTTATCAATGGTAACAAAAGTACCCTAAGCATATTACTCCCCCTCTTCCCTTTTCCTTAATATAGAATAGAGGGGGTGTTTTATATCATAAATTAATTATGCACCTTGTTATTTAATACCCTAATGCCCGTGCTCCTTGATAGAACACAAAACTTAAAAACCATGCAAAAAATAGTGGCCAAATTAAGCTAATGGCTGTGAAGGTATTACTTCGAGATTCACTGCGAATAGTCGCAATAGTGGATAAGCAAGGCGTATAAACTAAGGTAAATAACATAAAGCTATAGGCTTGCACCCAATCCATTTGTTGTGCAATTAAACTGCCTAAACCCTCCTCTTCTAGTGCATAAATAACAGCAAGTGCACCAATCACAATCTCTTTTGCAACAAAGCCAAATAATAGAGCAATGGTGAGTTTTTGATCAACACCGATAGGGTCAAAAATAGGCGATAACCATGCCCCCATAATACCAGCCCATGTATCAACACTAGCAGGGGCTGCACTAGATGGGAAGTTTGTTAATACCCATACTAAGACTACACCTAGAATAATAAACGTTGTGGCACGCTGTAAAAAATGACGAACTTCATGCCAACTGCGAATAATAATTTGTTGTAAAGTAGGTAAGCGGTAAGGCGGTACTTCAATAATAAAAGGCTCTACTGTACGATATTTACCTTTAAATAATAAAGCAGTTATAAATGCAGTAAAGAAGCTGAAAAAGTAAAGGCTTAATAAGGCAAGTGGTGCATGAGAAGGACTAAATAAGGCGGCAATAAAAAAGACAAATACTTGCAAGCGTGCAGTACATAATGAGAAAGGAATCACCAGCATACTGAGTAAACGTAATCCTCGTGAACGCATCACACGGGTTCCCATTAATGCAGGGACATTACATCCAAAGCCCATTAATAACATCACAAAGCTACGCCCGTCTAATCCTACTTTAGACATTAGTGCATCCATTAAAAAAGCAGCACGTGATAAGTAACCAGAATCCTCAACAATACTCATAAAAAAGAAGAATAGGAGAATAATGGGTACAAAGGTCGCAACCGTGCCGACCCCATCATAGACCCCATCAAGTAAAAAACCTTGTACCAGTGCAGGTGTGGCAGCTAATAGAGGTTCTAAAGCATAGGTACGTACTAAGCCTAATAATTGCTCTACCCCACCTTGTAAGGGTTCACCTAAAAAAAACACTGCTTGGAAAACAAAATACATGACAAGAAAAAATAAAGGTAAGCCTAACCATGTATGTAAAAACAGCTTATCTAAGCTTTGCGTGATGTTGTCAGATAAGCGGGCAGGAATTTGAATACTTTTTTCAACAATCCCATGCATTCTTTTTTCTAGTTCAGCATTATCAATATTTTTTAAGCTAACTTTTTTATCATTTGAGGGAGAGTGTGCTTTATTAATATGGGTGATTGTATCAGCAATTTTTTGCTTAACTTGTTCAAAGCCTTCCCCATATTTAGCACTCAGTGAAAAAACAGGGATACCTAGTTGCTCTGATAAACTGGGTTCATCAATACGTACCCCAAATTTCTTTGCCTCATCAGACATATTGAGTAATGCAATACAAGGAATGCCAAGTTGCTGTACTTGCAGTAGAAGGCTAAGCTGTCGCTCAATTTGACTACTGTTTAAAATCACTAATACAAGGTCAACAGGTGTGGTATTCAGAAAATGTTCTACAACACGTTCATCCTCTGAGTCCCCAGGGAGATCATAAATACCGGGGAGATCGACAATCTCCGCCATTTGCTCCCCTAAAGGTAATTTTGCACTCATTAAATCAACCGTAATCCCTGGCCAATTTCCAACTCGTGCATTCGCACCTGTAAAACGATTAAAAAAAGTCGATTTACCCGTATTAGGCATACCTAATAATGCAATACGTTTCATTAATAACTACAGTATCTAGCAGAGTGTAACTTCAATGGATTGCGCTTCTTCACGGCGTAACATGACTTCGGTTGTGCCAACACGAACATGTAAAGGACCTTTTGCAATCGCACTACGAATTAATTCAATTTGTTTGCCAACACGAAACCCAACCGCCATTAAACGACGTAATAAATAATCTTCGTGTGTGTTCAATGAGGCAATAATGCCTGATTCCCCAGCACGTAATATGGAAAGTTGCTTAGTCATGGTTATACCTACCTATCCAGCTATTAGATTGCTATTGTTGGGTAACGTGTATTGAAATGGAATAAGATAGAAATAATAATAATTCTTATTACCATTAGAGTCAAACACAAATCACCTTTCCCTTCTATTATATTTGCGCAATGTGTAATAGATAATGAATAGGGTTTTCTATGTGTTTATCTTGGTATACACACTTTTTATGTTATCATTTCTTGTCTTTATGAAAGTTACCATCATACACCTGTTTCTTATCATTTCACTAAATATCCGATCTCATAAAAATGTGAATAAGTTAATTATCATATTTTAAATACAGCTAATTTATTCTACTTGTTATCGTGACGTATTCTTTTTTATACAAAAATTAGGAGCTTTATTTCATTATGTCATTGACTCAATACCTGTTGGTTTTTTTCTTTTCCTTCTCTTGTATTAGTACACCTGTTATGGCTGAAGATAAGGAAGCCGTAGCAGCAATGGTATTAATTAATGCCTATAATTCAGGTAACCCTTTACCATTAGTTAGCCAAATACATGCTGATACTACAATTAAACAAGCCTATAAAATTCAAAAACGTTTTATTCAGGCTCGGCGTGCACAAGGGGGAAAAATTGCAGGGTTTAAAGCAGGCTTAACCAGTAAAAAAGGACAAAAAAGATTTGCAATTGATCAAGCTGTGGCAGGTGTATTGTGGCAGACTGGAAAACATCAATCCCAGCAGATTTTCAATTTAAGCAATTATCATCGATTAATGTTAGAAACAGAGCTAGGCTATCAATTTGCCAGTGATATTACTGCTCCTATCGATTCTATTGAAACATTAAAAACACATATTTCAGCAGTATTACCTATTATCGAGTTGCCTAACTTAGATTTTATCAGCATGAAAGGCTTAACTGCTGTGGATTTAATTTCTGCCAACGTATCAGCTGCCAGTTTTATTGTGGGGACACCTTATACTGATATTAGTAATATTGATATTAATCATATCAAAACCAGCCTAAAAAATAGCGACCAAACTTTAATACAAGGGCAAAGTAGTGATGCATTGGGAGATCAATGGCAGGCGTTATTATGGGTGGTGAATAAAATGTTAGCAGAAGGCTATAGTTTACAGAAAGGGCAAGTAGTGATTACAGGGGCATTAGGTAAAATGGTGAAAGCACAAACAGGTAATTATACCGCTGATTTTGCCGAACTAGGGCAAATAAGCTTTAGTATTCAACCTTAAGTTTTTAATTAAACAATAATTAAAAATACCTCGTTATCAACATAAAAAATAATTCTTGATAACGAGGCAAAAGGCTAAAATTAGGTTAATAATACCTTATTTTATAAATTATAATTCTTGCGAATCAAATTCTGCCCCTTCTTTTTCAACAGGCATTAAATCGGCTTTACTAATTCCTAATGCAAGCGTGGTCGCACTGGCAATATAAATAGAGGAATAAGTTCCAACAATTACACCAATGAGTAATGCGGTGGCAAAGCCATGAATCAGCTCACCGCCAACAAAGAAGAGTACAAGTAAAACCAATGATGTGGTCACAGAGGTCATAATTGTACGGGTTAAAATTTGATTGATAGATATGTTGATAACTTCCTCTGAAGTGCGTTTACGCATTTTCAAGAAATTATCACGAATCCGATCAAAAGCCACAATCGTGTCATTCAAGGAATAACCAATCACCGCTAAAACCGCAGCTAATACAGTTAAATCAAATTCTAAGCCTAGTAAAGAAAAAATACCGACTGTAATCACAGTATCATGCACTAAAGCAGCAATAGCCCCAAATGCAAAGCGGTATTCAAAGCGTAATGCCACATAGATAAGAATACCAATTAAGGTATAAATAATTGCTAAGCCACCTGCTTCAACCAGTTCCCCCCCAATTTGTGGGCCGACAAAGTCAACACGGCGTAACTCAAATTTATCCCCTTTAGTTTTCAGTACAGCCAGAATTTTGCTACTAATGGCCTCTTTTTCAGCTTTATCTGCAGTCCCCCCTTCAATAAGGGCTAAACGGATAAGCACTGTTTTGGCAGTACCAAAATGCTGAACAACGGCTTTAGGAAAACCATTTTCTTGTAGCGCAGTACGAATACCTTCTAACTCAACCGCTTCACTGTATTCCACTTCAACCAGTGTTCCACCCGTGAAATCTAAACCTAGCTCTAAGCCCCGTACAAGAAATGATAAAATACATACTGCCATCAATACAGCAGAAATTGTCATCGCTATGCGGCGTTTACCTAGGAAATTGTAATCATAATCAAATCGTTTTAAAAAACGCATGGAATGCCTCCTGTTAAATAGGTAAGTGAGTTAACTTACGCCCGCCGAAACGGTAGTTAATCACCCCACGACTGACCATAATCGCGGTAAACATAGAGGTAACAATTCCTAATGATAAGGTGATTGCAAAGCCTTTAATCGGACCTGTACCAAAACTGAATAAGATAACCGCTGCAATTAATGTCGTGATATTGGCATCAGCAATGGTTGAAAATGCTTTTTCAAATCCTGCATGGATACTGGCTTGAGGGGTATTTTTCATATGAATTTCTTCACGAATCCGCTCAAAGATTAGTACGTTGGCATCCACTGCCATCCCCAGTGTTAATACAATCCCAGCCATCCCTGGTAAGGTTAAAGTGGCTTGCAGTAAAGATAATAAGGCAATTAAAATGACCACATTCATTAATAAGGCAAAGTTAGCTACCAAACCAAATTGACCATAACGTAACCACATAAAGAACATCACCAGCATAAAACCGATAAAGATAGACAGCATACCAAGGTCAATATTTTCTTGTCCAAGGCTAGGCCCAATAGTACGCTCTTCAACGATTTCCATTGGTGCTTTTAATGCTCCTGCACGTAATAATAAGGCTAAATTACTGGCTTCAGGGGAGGTTAAGCCTGTAATTTGAAAACGTGATCCAAACTGACCTTGAATAGTCGCAGTATTAATGACTTCTTCAGTTTTACGTTTATGCTTAACTTCTTTACCATTAACGATCTTGGTTTCTATTTTATGTTCAATGAACACAACAGCCATTGGTTTACCGATGTTTTCACCTGTAGTTTTAAACATACGTTTAGCCCCTTGGCTATTTAAACGTACACTTGCCATAGGCTGTCCAGAGGTTTGATCAAAGCCTGCTGCCGCATCATTGATTTGGTTTCCTGTGACAATTACTTCACGTTTTAAGAGCACACTGCTGCCATTACGACGTTTATAACTACGGGAGTTGTATTTGCTCGCGCCTTCATCAGCCACTAAACGAAACTCTAAGGTAGCAGTCGCGCCTAAGATTTCTTTAGCCCGTGCGGTATCTTGTACCCCTGGGAGTTGCACAACAATCCGATCAATACCTTGGCGTTGAATCACAGGTTCTGCCACCCCTAATTCATTCACACGATTACGTAAAGTGGTAATGTTTTGCTCTAAAGCTTGCTCTGCATTTTCTTTTAATGCTTGCTCTGTAAAAGCTAAATGTAAACCAAATAAGTTTCCATCAACGCCATCAACAGGCAACACCTGTAACACTGGGTAATCAGTCGTGATCTTTTTCAATGCAGCTTCACGGTAGCTTTCTTTAGCAAATTTTAAATCCAGCCCCCCTTGACCTAAAGAACGCGCCACGCCTTTATAGCGAATTTTATTTTCACGGAAAAGGCTACGCAATTCAGCGACTAAACGTTCTTCATCTTGTTTCACAGCAGTGTCCATGTCCACTTGCATTAAGAAGTGCACACCCCCACGTAAATCAAGACCAAGGTACATAGGTTCCGCCCCTAAGGCACGTAACCATGCAGGTGTTGCAGGGGCAAGATTTTGCGCTACAACATAATTTTTTAGTGTATCTTTTAAATGTGAATACACTTTTAATTGAATTTCAGTGTTATCAAGACGTACTAATACACGCTGGATATCACGTTCAATACGATAGTCAGCAATCCCTAGGTTTTTTAACTCCGCTTCCACTGTATTTTGTAAGTTAACATCAACTTTTTCATTACGTGCGTAAGCAGGTGAAATTTGTACCGCAGGATCTTCCCCAAATAGGTTCGGTAAGGCATATAATGTACATAAGGCAATCACTGCCCCAATTAACATATATTTCCAAAGTGGATAATGGTTCATTCGTTGTCCGTTGATTTTTTAGATATTAATCATCTTTCTTGCTAGCAAGTTCTTTTTCTTTTTTACCAGAAAATGTACCTTTAATTGTACCTTTTGGTAACACTGTATTCACAGCCTGACGTTGTACTTTCACCTCAGTGTTAGGGGCAATTTCGACTAAAATGAAGTTTTCATCTAAATCAAGTACTTTCCCTGCAAGCCCGCCATTAGTCACAATTTCGTTGCCTTTGGATAAAGCTTCCACCATCTCTTTGTGCTCTTTGACACGCTTTGTTTGTGGGCGAATAAGTAAGAAGTAGAACACAACAAATAAGATGATTAAGGGGATTAAACTGGCAAAGCCATTTCCAGCTCCTGCACCACCCGCTTCAGCCATCGCACTACGAATAAAAAAATCCATGTTTTTTCCTTTACAAAATAAACTAAAATTAAAAATGAAAAAATAAAATTCAAACGTTACAGTATGCCATAATCAATGCGTCTATTATATGGCTTTATCAATAGCTCAATACTGTTTTTACCGTGTAATTTTACCTAAATAAAGCTATAGTGTAACAGTCTCAATGACAAACTTTATTTTTAACCCGTCTATATATCAATAATTCCTGATGAAAAAGCAGTGCGAAAGGATAATTATGCAACCAGAGGAAGCGAAAACATTAGTGTTTAACCATTGGCACTATTTAAATAAGCTCGCTAGAAAACGCTTCCCCCAAGATAGCCAACTCGCGGAACAAGCAATTGATTATATGCTCGATAAATTAGAAAAGAATAATTGGCAGCGTGTATGCAGCTATCAAGGAGGCGGATTTACCGCTTTTATCACTGTTGTGGCAAATCGCTTATTTATCGATTTTGCACGGAAAGTGGGCGAGATACCCTATGTTCCTCGTTGGATTGCTCAGCAAGGTGAATTGTGGAAGAAAATTTATTTTATGCTCACGGTGAAAAGTTTATCTAAATATGAAATAGCAGAAACCCTCGTAAATAGCGTTCAAGCTGTTGATTATTCACGTGAAGACATTGAAAATATTATTCAACAAATTAGCCAAAAAGAGCGGATTAAACCAAAGAATACCAGCGTTTCTATTAATAATGACTATGAAAATATAGAAAGTAGTCTGTCTACAACGACTACACCTGTTGATGAGTTAGAGCAGGTACAAAATAGTTCACATTTAGATATGTTGTTTTTAGCCATTCATGCATTACAAAATAATGTGGAAGCAGAAGATACGTCTATTTCACCAAAAATGAAAGCATGGGTGATGAAGCTAAAACAACATATGCAGCTAAGTGCTGAAGAGTATGTATTTTTAACGATGGTATATCGCGATGGTTTGAAAGTGGTTGAAGCGGGACGACGATTGCAACTTAATGCAAATCAGTCCAGTGGACGACATAGACGTTTACTTGCCCGCCTACAACACGCCTTCACCAGTGCAGGATTGGAGAGTGAACTACGTTTACTATTAGATTAAATGATAAAAAATAGGGTACAAAGCAATGAGCAGGTCACACACTAGTTCAAAAGATGAACATTTACACATGCTGTTAACTTTAGCCGCAAACAGTCAAACAGAAGTCCAACACAACTGCCCCTCTGATCATGATATGACATTATTTGTATCAGGACAGTTAGAGGCGACACAACATGAAAAAATGTTAACACATTTTTCCAGTTGTCAGGATTGTTACAGCCAATGGCAAATGTTAGCAGATGATTTTGAAGAGATTCCACTTGGCTTAAAAGTTAAAACAGAAAGTCGTTTTATGTTATCAAAGTGGCGTGATTGGTTAAATCCAACCAGTTTAACGTGGGCGACTGCCTGTTTATTATTGATGTTAGTGACTGTCCCCATGTTAATGCCAACTGAAAAAGTACATTTATTAGAGTCTGGTTATGCCTCATTACAGCAAACAGCCCCCCAGCAACTGCCACAATTAGCACAACATTTTCATGAGCAAATCAGCTCTCAATCAGGGGTTTTAAGCTTTAGTGAGACCGTTCCTGCTCCTGAGCAGCTTGCCTTTAGTCAAGGTATTAAAGCAGGCGTCTCTTATTTAGATCATGCTGAGTTTACAGAAGAGATGGATACCAGTATCCCTGAGTTAGTAGATTATTATAATTTTGGACGCTGGTTAGTGTTGCTCTGGTCCAGTACACAGGTGACAACCCCCTTACCTAGTCAATTTTGGCAGCAACAACAACAACTTTTCAGTGATTATCAAGCCAAAATACACTCTCCTGAGTTTGATCACTCTATCAAAATATTACATACATGGTTGCCACAATTTCCAACTAAAAACCTAGAGGTTTATGAAAAATTTAACCGTAATTTAACCTTAACGCTAAGCGCACTTAAATAAAGCGACTTATGTACACTAAATTTTGTATTTTACTTTTATTAGTCAGTTGTCATTCAATCTCTTTTGCAGCGGTTGATGAGCAAGCTGGTTTTTACATCGAACGTTTCGGACGTGCTGATAGTAAAGATCCCTTGGTTGCAAGAGCATACAAGGTTTTTCAGCGTGTAAAAGCCGTTGCAGATAAAAAGCAGCATCGTTGGGCTAAGTTAATTATTATTAACCAAACGAGACAGTTGTTTGCTGTGGCATTACCTGATGGCAATATTGTGTTATCAAAACATGCGATTGATCGTAGTTATAAAAATGTTAAAAAACAGCAAGGTGATGCACGTTTAGCTTTTATTTTTGGGCATGAATTGGCACACTTAGCCAATGATGATTTTTGGCATAAAGAGTTTTTCCAAGCGGTTAAAGCAAAAGATATTCGCCAGATTTTAAAACGCTATGATAAAAACTCAGCCAAAACAAAAGAAATTGCTGCGGATGATCGGGGTTTTGTCTATGCGGCTATGGCTGGGTACGATGTACAGTTTTTAGCCCGTTCTGATAACTTTTTAGATGCTTGGCAGGGACAGGCTCCTAAACAGGTAATCCACCCACAAGCAAAAGAGCGTAAGCAATTATTAATCTCTCGTTTTACAACACTTTTAGATAAGCTCAGTCTGTTTAAAATTGGGGTGCAACTTAGTCATTTTGATCGCTGTGATGATGCGATTTATTTTCTAACTGATTTTCAAAAATATTTTCCTTCGCGTGAAGTACTCAATAATTTAGGTTATTGTCATTTACAAACAGCTAAAAATTTATTGCATGACCCCAAAGCTTTATATTGGACACCCAGTTTATTAGATACAGAGAGCTTATTAGCCAAATTTTCACGGGGGAGTACACGGGGTATTGAAGAAAGTTATACTTCTTCCTCTGCCCAACATTTAGAGCGTGCACGAGAATTATTAATTGCTGCCACACAAGCGGATAAATATTATATTCCTGCTTTTGTAAATTTAGCGATTACTAATTTATATTTAAATGAAGTGTATGATGCCCGTGCAGCCATAGAAAAAGCCTATCATTTAACTAAAAAAGCCAAGCAAGATACCCAGAATATTGAAGCCCTAAGAGCGATTATTTTATATAAAGAAGGGGAAGGTGGTACGGATACATGGGTACAGGCAATGGATACATTACGTACCTTAGCCCAACAGCCCAATGCCTCACCCATGGTGATTTATAATACCGCTTTATTATTAAAATTACGTAAACGTTCAGGAGATGATGTATTGTGGCAACGCTTATCTCAACAAGTAGCTGATTTACCAATTGAAATACAATCTATTGTGTGTGAAAAATATGAGTGTACCTATCCTAATCAGTTAGAAAAAATAAAAACATGGCAACGTGTTATTCCTATGGGCACTTATATCAAAGGAAAAGCTGAGCTTCAATCAAAGTTAAAAAAATGGCAAAAAACCTATTATGATCTAGGCACTGAATTGTATGGTGATATTTATCACAAACCTGCCCAAAATATATCATTATTAACTTTGGTTGGTTATACAGAACTATTAAGTTTTAAACCTAAAACCCCTGTAAGAGTTGATCAGCTTGATCAGTATTGTGGTAGTTATTTACAGCAACAAACCACCGCAACAGGGCGCGTTATTTCCTGTGATGATTGGGCAGCATTAATATATCAGGGAGAAAATACTGTTGCAGAAGTATGGATAGGTTATAAAGATTAAGGTTATTTATTGATCTATTAGCTATTATATAGCGATATCATACTAAAAATAAAAAAGGCATTTATCATCATTGATAAATGCCTTTTTTATATTGAGCTGCTTATAATAAGTAATGGCTATGTTAAACCTGACCAAAGGTCATGCGATCAACACCTGCATAATCTTGACAAGTTTCTACAGATTGAAAACCATGTTGTATAAATAACTCACGTACTGCTTGCCCTTGATGATACCCATGTTCAACTAATAACCAACCATTTGGATATAAATAACGCGGTGCCTCTGTAGCTAACTCACGTATATCATCTAAACCATCTTCTCCTGCAATCAATGCAGTCAAGGGCTCGCGACATACTCCTTGTGCACTTAAATGTGGATCATTTTCACAAATATAAGGAGGGTTAGAAACAATACAATCAAATTTTTGCCCTGTTAAAGCACTAAACCACATGCTTTCAATACATTGTATAGGTAAATTCAAATGGTTTGCATTCTCTTGGGCAACCGCTAAAGCAGCGGGCATTCTATCTGTTGCGGTAATCGTTGATTGAGGATATTCAGAGGCTAGAGCTAATGCAATTGCACCCGTACCTGTACCTAAATCAAGTAATTTTAATTTGGCACTTTGATCTGGATACAATTGTAATACTTGCTCAATTAATACCTCTGTATCTGCACGAGGTACTAAGGTATCAGCCGTCACTTTTAAGGCTAAAGACCAAAATTCTTGCATTCCCAGCAAATAGGCAACAGGCTCTCCTGCACAGCGGCGTTTTAGCAGAGCTTGCAGCTGGGTATAATTTTCTTTAGACAGTTGCTTTTCTGGCCATGTCATCAGGTAGCTACGTGATACCTGTAATACATGGGCGACAAGCAAGTCAGCATCTAAGCGTGCTGAGTCAGAACAGGCATCCAACTGCTGGCTTGCCTGCTGTAACACTTGTTTAATTGAGTAATCCATTAATGTACTAAATAACGGCGTATACCTTCAAAGTTTTCAGCCAATAAAGGAATATCTTCATAAGCGAGACAAGGTAGCTCTGCTAACAATGGGGCATTAATATGAGATGAAATTGTATCAATAGAAGAGCGTGCATCAAATTTCGGATCTAAATGATTTGCTACCCAGCCCACTAATTCACAGCCGTCATTGATAATACTTTCTGCTGTCAGTAATGCATGATTAATACAACCTAAACGCACACCCACCACTAAAATCACTTTTGCATTTAAGTGTTTAACTAAATCTTTCATACTTTCAGATTCATTTAAAGGTACACGCCAGCCTCCCGCTCCTTCTGCAATCACTAAATCAGATTTATCACATAATTGCTGATGGGCTTGTTGAATCGTTTCAATGCTAATACGTTGTTGTACATGCTCTGCTGCAAGATGGGGTGCCATAGGTTTAGGCAGTGCATAAGGATTGATTTCTTCATAAGGAGCTTTGATTGCACTGTATTCAGCTATTTGCAGTGCATCATCATTACGCCAACCATTACGCGTATAATTACAGCCTGCTGCAATGGGCTTCATCCCTGCTACTTGCACACCTTCTATATTAAGATGATGTAATAATGCTAAGGTACACCATGTTTTACCAATTTCAGTATCAGTACCAGTAATAAACCATGTAGGGGTCATTATTTTCGTCCTCCAATATGGGAAACGGGGATGCCAATATCACCATCAACATCATTATTTTGTTTTAATTGTTGCCCAATTGCATGACCATATACAATTTCAAATGTCGCAGGCAAGCCTGATTCAGAGCGTAAGGTCTCATAGGCTGCCATCATTGCTTTAAATTTATTTTTTCCTGTTAACCCTTTTGCACGTCCAGCAGTCACATTGTGTGCGCCAATTTCTTTTAGCCAATGCATGAGTGCAAAGGTATCATTATAGTGGTAGGTCAACCAATCAATATCCATGACAGGGTTTTTAAGCTGTGCATACAATAATGCATCACCAATATCATGCATATCAACAAACTGATTTACGTGGCTGTGTGTGGAGTCAACTTGTGCCCAACTTTGACGTAATTCAGTTAAAGTATCAGGGCCAAATGTTGAAAAAAGGAGTACCCCATCTGGGCGCAAAATACGTGCAAACTCACTGAATACACGGGGTAAATCATTACACCATTGCAACATAAGGTTAGAAATCACTAAATCAACACTACTTGTTTGAAACGGCAAATAAGCCGCATCAGCACAGATAAAATGACGATGTTTGGCTTGCAATAAAGTTTTATGCCAAGGGATTTGTTTGCGGGCTTCACCTAACATAGGTAAGGCCTGATCAACAGCATACACATGCGCCTGCTTATATTTTTTTGTTAAAGCAGCCGCAATACGCCCTGACCCTGTCCCTATATCAACACAGGTTTTAGGTTGAAAGTCAGTTAAAAAATCTAAGCGTTCAAGTAAGCGTTCTCCCACATCCTTTTGTAATAGAGCTGCTTTATCATATTGGCTCGCCGCCGCTCCAAACGCTTCAGAGACTGTATTTTTATCAAGATACGCGGGAGAGTCCGACTTCATTAAAAAACCCTTCAAGTAATGTAAGAAATAATTCAGGATGAGAAAGAAAAGGCGTGTGTGCAGCAGGCTTGATACAAATTTTACGTACCTGTGGCCACCACTTTTGGCAATCATCAGCCATTCCTGCTGGGACTAGAGCATCATGACCTCCTAAATAAATTAAAGAAGGACATTGGATCTGCTGAAGTTGATTACGTAAATCAACAGACAGTAATAGATCTAAGCCTTGGCGTAAAGCATCAGCCTGTGCATAGCCTGCTTCTTGCATAAAGCGGTGTAAACTGCGTAATTGTTTACGTGCATCAGGGCTGTCTTTTACCTGTAAGGCAAGGAAGCGGCGAATCGTGCCTGCGGTGTCTTTTTCCAGTTGTTTGGCAAAATCTTGTAGTACTTTAGGCTGCATAGCATGTTCCCAATCCTCATCTTTAATAAAACGAGGTGAGCTACCTATTGAGACTAAACCACGTACTGATTCAGGATGATAAAGCGCGACAGCGGTAGCAAATAAGCCTCCAAGTGACCAACCCATCCATACGGCATCTTTTGGTAAGGCATCGCTGAGCAGTTGTGCAATATCTGCTAAATTATAATCACACATAGGGCTTTGACCATGCCCCGGTAAATCAACTTGATAAACACGCCACTGTTTTGCTAACTGGCTTGCAGTCGTATCCCAAATACGTCCATTAAACCCCCAACCATGCAAAAGGATCAGAGGTTCCCCCTGACCCTGTACTGTAATATGTAAACTCATTTGGTGTTTTTCTGTACTTTTATTTATTTTTATGTCTTTTTTAAGCTATGCGTCACTTTTTTCTTCACTTTTTGAGGCAAGGGCTTGTGCATTTTTATGGCTTAAAATCTTATCACGCCATATGCGAGTTTTAGCTTTAATTGTGTGAATATCTAGTGTGGTTAAAACACGAGATTTTAAAATATGTTTACCTGCGACCCATACATCAGTGACTTTATCGCGCCCTACCGCATAAATAAGGTGTGAAAGTGGATTGTACAAGGGTTGGGTTTCAATTTCTGATAAATCAATTGCTGTAATATCAGCTGATTTTCCAGCTACTAAGGATCCTGTTGCCTCTGCAATCCCTAAAGCCTTTGCCCCATTAATGGTTGCCATTTCTAATATTTGCATAGCGGGGAGACTGCTGGCATCTTTATTGGCGACTTTCCCTAATAGGGCAGCCGTACGCATTTCACCTAATAAATCTAAATCATCATTACTGGCAGCTCCATCTGTCCCCAGTGCGACATTAATGCCTGCCTCACTCAATTTCACCACAGGGCAGACACCGCTTGCTAGTTTCATATTAGATTCAGGGCAATGTAAAATATGCACCCCCCGCTCAGCTAATAGTTCAATCTCACTACTATTGAGCTGTGTCATGTGTACAGCCATCAGCTTTTCATCTAATAAGCCTAACTTATGTAAACGGGTTAACGGGCGTACACCTTGTTGCTCAATACCTTGGTTTACTTCTTGTGCAGTTTCGTGAATATGCATATGCATACGAATATCTAGTTTATCTTGGGCACGCCTAATGAGCTTAAAGGCATTATCAGAGACAGTATATGGCGCATGAGGTGCCCATGCTGTGGTAATCAAGGGTGAATCAGTAAATTGCTGATGAACACTGCGACCTTTTTTAATGTATTCTTGAATATCATTTGCCCATGTTGTGGGAAAATCGATAGCAAGTAATCCTAAGGTTGCTCGAACACCTGCCTGATTTGCAACCTCACCCACTACATCAGGATAAAAATACATATCTTGAAAACAGGTGATACCGCCTCTTACCATTTCAGCAATCGCCAACTTTGTTCCATCTTTGACAAAATCTGTATCGACACAGGCTTGTTCAACAGGCCAAATATAATCTTCTAACCATACTTGTAAAGGTAAATCATCGGCATAACCACGTAGTAAATTCATTGCTGCATGGGTATGGGTATTAATTAGCCCAGGGATTAATACATGCCCCGGAAGACGATAAATAATACTGGGCGCAAAATGGCTGACCGCTTCATTGCTGGGTACAATACCAACAATTTTATCATCCTTAATCGCTAAAGCATGATGTTCATAGATGACATTTGCAGGTTCAACAGGAATAATCCAACCCGCATAAATAAGCGTATCGACACGTTGCATAAAGTCTTTTATCCAAAACAGAAACAAAAAGAAAGGTGAATAGGCATTAAATCAGTGATGTTAAGGCTTTAATAAAGGCTTGGTTTTCTTCAGGTGTACCCACTGTAACGCGTAAACAGTTACTCAAACTGGAATGCCCCCCATCCAAACATTTAATTAAAATCCCTTTTTCTTTCAAACCGTCAAAAATGGTACGTGCATTATCAATACGGAATAATAAAAAGTTTGCCTGACTATCCCATACTTCAACCCCAGCAAGCCCTGCTAATGCATCACTTAATACACTACGTTCAGCACAAATTTTTGCTGTTTGTGCTTCAAAAATAGGATAGTGTTGTAATGCAAATTCAGCACTGATTTGTGTCAATACATTGATATTATAAGGTAAGCGGGTTTTTTCAATTTCATTCATCCAATCAGGATGCCCTGCGAGGAAACCAAGACGTAAACCTGCTAAACCTAATTTAGACACAGTCCGCATGACTAATAAATTAGGGTACTCTTCTATTTTCTGCATAAAGCTTTCTTCAGCAAAAGCTTCATAAGCTTCATCAATCACCACTAACCCCTCTGTACTTTGTAAAATCATTTCGATATCACTGGTACTAAAAGCATTACCTGTTGGATTATTAGGGTAAGCAAGAAAAATTACTGCAGGATGGTAGGTTTCAATCGCTTCTAAAAAAGCAAAAATATCAAGACTAAAATCATGGGGTTGCAGTGGCACACCGACATAACGCATTCCCACAATGTCTGCTAACATTTTATACATCACAAAACTGGGTTCAGGGGCGAGTACAATATTATCATTATGATTCAAACATAAAATAAGCATCTGAATCAGTTCATCAGACCCATTACCTAATACAATATCTGCACACTCTGGTACGTTAAATGTATCACGTAAGCTCTTCTTTACACTCTCTGCACTGGGATCAGGGTAACGATTAATCGGGGCATGACTAATTTTTTCCTGCCATGCTGCAATAAGCTCATCAGACCATGTATAAGGATTTTCCATAGCGTCTAGTTTTACCATGCCTGTGGCATCAGGGACATGATACGCTGAAAGTTTACATATTTCTGGGCGTATCCAGTCAGTCGTATTAATCGTTGTCATTTCATCTAGCCCATCGGTAGAGTATATATGCGTGTTCATCTTACTCAGTTAGAACACGCATGAGAGGTACAAATTAAGGGTTATAGGAGGTTATTTATTGTTCTTTACGAATACGGTATTCTGCAGAACGTGCATGAGCTGTTAGCCCTTCACCACGTGCTAAAACAGAGGCAATTTGTCCTAAATCATGTGCCCCTTGTGCAGAGCAGTTAATTAAGGAGGAGCGTTTTTGAAAATCGTATACACCTAAAGGAGAAGAGAAACGCGCGGTACGTGATGTGGGTAATACGTGGTTTGGTCCTGCACAATAATCACCTAAGGCTTCTGCTGTATAACGTCCCATAAAAATTGCCCCTGCATGGCGAATTTTTTCCACCCATTTTTCAGGTTCTGCAACCGATAATTCTAAATGCTCAGGTGCAATAAAATTAGCAACTTCCATTGCCTCTTCTAAATCTTTTGCTTGGATAAATGCAGCCCGATCAATTAAGGATGTTTTGATAATCTCTTTACGGGGCATTTCTTCTAGTAAGCGGCAAACACTGTCATACACTTTATCTAGGAAGACAGCATCAGGGCTGACTAAAATAGCTTGAGCTTGTTCATCATGCTCTGCTTGGGAGAATAAATCCATTGCAATCCAATCAGGATCAGTGTCACCATCGCACACGACTAAAATTTCAGAAGGCCCTGCAATCATATCAATGCCAACGGTGCCAAAAACCATGCTTTTAGCTGTGGCAACAAAAATATTCCCTGGTCCGACAATTTTATCTACTTTAGGAACAGTTTTTGTACCATAAGCTAACGCTGCCACAGCTTGCGCACCACCAATAGTAATCACTTTATCTACTCCAGAAATGGCAGCCGCAGCTAAAACCATATCGTTGAGAACATTATCAGGGGCAGGCACAACCATAATAATTTCTTCCACCCCTGCTACTTTTGCTGGAATCACATTCATGATGACAGAAGAAGGATAAGCTGCTTTTCCACCAGGGACGTATACCCCTACGCGATCAAGTGGGGTAATTTTTTGTCCTAATACAGTGCCATCAGCTTCTGTATATTGCCAAGAATCTTGTTTTTGGTGTTGATGATAGAGGCGTACACGTTCTGCTGCTTGTTCTAAACCTGTGCGTTGGGCAGAAGGTAATGTATCTAAAGCTTGTTGTAAACGCGCCTGATCGATAACAAATTCATTGATATCAGCAGCATCACGGCGATCAAATTTATTTGTATAATTTACAACGGCAGTATCACCTTCACGACGGACTGTTTCAAGGATATCACGTACTATATGATTGATATCACCATCTGATACAGATTCCCATGCAAGTAATTTTTCTAATTCTGACCAAAAGCTATTTTCAGTCGTATTTAAACGTTGTATTTCCAACATAATTATCAACTATCATCATAATAAAAAATATACAGAAGTTTTACTGTACCTATACATGCATACAGGTACATAAAACCTATTATGCCACATCATCCTCTTCACGGCGCACATAACTGATTGTATGGTGTGTAAGCAGTTGCCCTTCTTCATTAAAGCACTCTGCTGTACCATAAATAATGCGTTGTCCTAATTTAACAATACTTGCTTTACAAAAAAAGTCTTCTTCACGGGCACTTTTTAGGAAGGCAGTGGTTAAATCAGTGGTGACTGACATTTGTGCATTAGGCAAGTAAGTTAAAATAGCAAACCACATTGCGGCATCAGCCGCTGCCATAAATAAAGGGCCACTGACATAACCCCCAGGACGTTCAAAAGCAGGATTAAACGGCACACGTAAAGTACATGTTCCAGCAGTCAGTTCCGTTACACGTAAACCGTAAATATGTAAAAACGGTTGTGTATCAATTAAATTTTGTATTTCTGTTTGGCTAACTTTTGGCATTAACAATCTCCATCACTTTTTTATTATAGTGGTAATACATAAGGTATTTTTTATTTTGTTATAGTACCGCTTTTTATTGTACAAAGTGTACCGTTTTCTGATGATTTTATATAGTGTTGCTATGAGCGTTATAAAATACAAGAGAAGGGAACTAGAAATTATTATTTTATACAAGAGCTTAACTATAAAAATAGATAGAAAAATAAACTATCAGTCATTTTTAACATTTCATTCTTTCAAAATTATATCTCTATATAAAAACGCCTTAATTTAAACTGTTCGTAAATTACTTACTCAAGGTCAATAATACATTGTGACAGCAATTAATACCGCAATAATAAACTTAGTCATGTTAAGGCAGGAAGTAGAGATGACTAAAAAAAGAAAATTAATAAAAACTAGGTTTGGTTAGCTTTATATGTCAAGACAAGAGAAATTTTAGGCTGCTATATTGACTCAAGAGATAAAGATTCAAGGTTTATGGTATCAGCAGTGTGTAGATAGTACTTTAATAAAAAAGAATTTAGCTATGTAACACTGCTTATTTTAGACTAAAATTAATAAATAAGCTTACTGATTGATGCTCAGTATTCTGTATCAGTAGAGTGATACAACTGATAAAAATAGAGATAAAATAGTACAATGAATAGAAAAGAAAGCACTATTTTTTTTGTTGCAATATTTATATTCATGGCTGCTCCTCCTTCTCTCTATTGCGCGCCCCTTCCAAATATAAATATCCACTTTTTAAGTCGAATTAATATGGTTAAAGCCAACCAGCGTTTTAAATTAGCTGTAAAATTTGATATTCCTAAGCCATGGTATATTTATGCTCAAAACTCTGGAGATGTGGGGGTGGCAACACAAATTAAGCTCTCTCTACCTGATGGCTTTACTCAAGAGCAAATTAAGTGGTCTCCTTTTCAAAAAATACGTAAAGCAGGTGGTTTAAATGCACATGTTTACCAACATTATGCAATCATATTATTTACACTACTTGCACCTACAACTCTCTCTGCTGATATACTTAAGTTTAAAGTAGGGGCGCGTTGGCTGGCCTGTACAGAAAACCAATGTATTCCAATGAAAAAACAGCTTTCTTTACGCTTTCCTCGCCAACACGTATCACGTATCCAAGAACAAACCCTATTTAAAAAATGGGGTAATATAATGCTGCCACAGCATTAAGGATGATAAATCATGCATATATGGATTATACTTCTTTTCTCCTTTTTTTCATTTTCTGCTATTGCTGTGCCCCCCAATGGTATCGCACCTAATTTTACACTCACTGATACTAATGACCAAGAAGTTAACTTAACAGATTTTCGAGGTAAATTTGTTGTACTAGAATGGTTTAACCCAGATTGCCCTTTTATAAAACGCCATTATAAAACTCAAACTATGACACAACTTGCTGCACACTATAAACGGCAAGATGTTATCTGGTTAGCTATTAATAGTACTCACTATATGAAACCAGAAGATAATCGTCGCTGGAAAGATATTAATAATGTTCCTTATCAAATATTAAGTGACAGTGATGGGAGAGTAGGGCTGTTATACCAAGCTAAAACAACCCCACATATGTTTATTATTAGCCCTACTGGAAAGCCTGTTTATAGCGGAGCAATTGATGATGATCCGTGGGGGGAGCAAAAAACACCGATTAATTATGTCAGCACTGTATTAGAAGCTTTAATTCATAATAAGAAAATACCTTACACAACGAAAAAGCCTTATGGTTGCTCAGTAAAATATACACCCAAATAAGCTTTTTTATGTGTGTAAATAAAGCTTATGGCAAATATTTAACCCCAAATAAATATAAAGGTGGTTATTCTTTATTTTAAAATAGGCAATAATTGTCTACTATTTAAAAATAAAGGGGAACGTGGAAAATCACAGCATTTATACAATTAGAGGTTAATAAATATTATGTCGTGTTATTTTTCATTAACAAATAAACGCCTATATGTTATACCAATATTTTGCATATTGGTTCTGATAATGCCTTCTTTTGCTTTTTCAACAGAAAAAGAAGTGATCCATATTGTCAGAGGAGATTATGATTACCCTCCTTATGAAGTTAAAACAGCAAATAATACACTCACTGGATTACATATTGACATGGTAAATGCGGTGGTAGAAAAGTTAAATATGGCGGTTAAATTTCAAAGTATGCCATGGAAAAGAGCCTTACATATGATAAGAAATGGGCAAGCAGATGCTATTACATATATTGGTATTAGTAAAGAAAGAGAAAAGTTTGCACTATTTTTAGAAGATAACATCTTAACCATAGCCGATAATGCCTTCTTTTTATTAACTAAAAAGGGCAAAGTTCCTCATTATACAGGTGATTTAAAGCAGCTCAAATCATATCGCATTGGTACTATTATGGGGTTTTATTATGGTGAGCAATTTGGGGCTGCAAACTATTTGATGATAGATAATAAAGCAAAAAGTAATGAGGCTTTATTAAAACGTTTAGTGAATAATCATTTTGATATCGGTTTAGCAGATATTCACCGTACAAAGTATTTAGCGAAAGAAGAAGGGCTTGGAGGGATGTTAAGTTATTTTTCTGCCTTATTCCCCAGCATTCCACAATACATTGCTTTCTCACGTGCACGTAAAAATTCACCACTTGCCCAAAAATTTGCAACGGCTATGCGCGCATTTAAACGCAGTGATGAATACATACAATTACTTAAAAAATATGATATTGATCCCACCACATTAGGGGTTGCGCAATAAAAACATAAAACCTTTTTAAACAAAATCATAAGCTTTCAAAAATAACTATTTTATCAGAAATGCTAACTCTCTTTTTCATAGAAAGTTAGTACCCTATGTTGTATTTTTTTCATTGGTCAACTTGCAACTCATGGTATACTAGATGCGTTTAGCACGAATTTCCTACCTTTGATATGGTTAGATAAATAGACCCCATGCCTTTAAATACAACAGAAGAAATTATTGCCGATATACGCCAAGGTAAAATGGTGATTCTCATGGACGATGAAGATCGTGAGAATGAAGGTGATTTAATTATGGCTGCAAGCCAAGTCCGTGCAGAAGATATTAACTTCATGGCACGTTATGGACGCGGCTTAATTTGCTTAACATTAACGCGAGCACGCTGCGATCAATTACAACTCCCCTTAATGGTCTCTAATAATAATGCAGAATATGGCACTAACTTTACCGTGTCTATTGAAGCCGCAACAGGAGTGACCACAGGGATTTCAGCCGCTGATCGGGCTGTGACAGTACAAGCTGCCGTTGCCCCCAATGCCACAGCAAATGATGTTGTTCAACCTGGGCACATTTTTCCTTTAATGGCTCAAGCAGGGGGAGTATTACGTCGTGCAGGGCATACTGAAGCAGGTTGTGACTTAGCACGTCTTGCAGGTTTAGAACCTGCCTCTGTCATTGTTGAAATTCTTAATGAAGATGGCAGTATGGCGCGCCGCCCTGATTTAGAGATCTTTGCTAAAGAGCATAATATCAAAATTGGTACTATTGCTGATCTGATTCACTTTCGGGTTAAACATGAAAAAACTTTAGAACGAGCAGCTGCTTGTGCTTTCCCAAGTGAATTTGGTGATTTTCAATTAATTGCTTATCGCGACACGATTGATAATATTGCTCACTTTGCCTTAGTCAAAGGTATGCCCACAGAAGATGAACCCACCTTAGTCCGTGTACATTTACAAAGTACATTGTGTGATTTACCTGCTAGTTTACGCCCTGAATGTGGTTGGCCATTACGCGAAGCATTAAAACAAATTGCACAAGCACCTGAAAATGGTGTCATTGTTATTCTCAATCAGCAAGAAACAACGGATGATCTCATTAATGCTATTCGTGATTGTCAACGTCATGATGAGGGGGAGAAATTAACCCCCAATGCAGAATCAGAAGATTTACGTACCCATGGTTTAGGAGCACAAATTCTTTCTGATTTAGGGGTAAGAAAAATGCGTGTACTCAGTGCACCGAAAAAAATGCATGCAATTTCAGGCTTTGGGCTAGAAGTTGTTGATTATGTTTATCAAGAGGATACCCATTCATGACACAACGTGTGATTGAAGGCGATTTTACTCAATGTGATGCCCCTTATGCTATTGTTGTTGGGCGGTTTAATAGTTTTATTGGTGATAGCTTAGTTGAAGGTGCACTAGATACCTTAAAGCGTCATGGTGTAAAAGAAGAGAATATTACACTTGTACGTGCCCCCGGTGCCTATGAACTCCCCCTTGTTACTCAACGCCTTGCAAGCAGTAAAAAATATTCTGCTATTATTGCATTAGGTGCAGTCATTCGTGGTGGTACACCACATTTTGATTATGTGGCAGGAGAATGTACAAAGGGCTTAGCTCAAGTTTCTTTAACACATGATGTCCCTGTTGCCTTTGGTGTATTAACTGTTGATACCATTGAGCAAGCGATTGAACGTGCAGGCACGAAAGCAGGAAATAAAGGAGCTGAAGCAGCCATCTCAGCTTTAGAAATGGTCAGCTTATTAAATAAACTATCCGTATGACAGATAAAAAAATTTCACCCCAAGCCCGTACTGCTGCACGTCAACGTTTAGTCCAAGCACTTTATCAATGGGCGATGACAGGGGAAGATGTACAAGTTATTGAAACGCAGTTTATGACTGAAGAGAATATGCAACGTGTTGATATTCAGTATTTTCATACTTTATTACATGAAATTCCTGCTCAAATATCAGCCCTTGATGAAGCATTATCCCCTTTATTAGATCGACCGCTGACCCAACTTAATCCTGTAGAACATGCTATTTTACGTTTAGGCTGTTATGAGTTAAAGCACTGCCCTGATATACCGTGGCGTGTCATTATTAATGAAGCCGTCAATTTAGCAAAAAAATTTGGGGCAGGGAATGGACACCGCTATGTGAATGGTGTGTTAGATAAACTTGCTCATATTATTCATGATAAACCTTAAACACTAGCTTAAAAATTATGATTTCAATACGTTCGATTTTATTAATTTTAGTATTAATTGGTATTTTCTATGCCAGCCGTAAAATTCGTCAGCGTATGAAACGATTACAACAAGCACGTAATGAAAAACCACCGATACAAGAAAAGCATGCGGTGGTTTTACGTTGTGATCACTGTGGTTTGCATATTCCTGAACAAGAAGCAATTCACTATAACAATAAAATATTTTGCTGTGAACAACATAAAAAACACTACCATTAATAATAGGTGATAGAAAAATAGTCGTGCTGACTATCAGGGGCTCCCTTTTTCCTTACTTAATACCTTCATATAAAAAATAGAGACGCTCTTTTATTTACCTTAGGATATTGATTAATAATGCTTGAGTATACTGATTTTAAATCTAGTTCGGTTCAAGTAGATAGTATGATCTTAAGCCCCAACTGGCGTGCTTTATTCCTCTTCTCAATATATCGTTTAGTCATTAGTAGCTTTTTTATTGGCTCATTTGTCACAGGGATTACCCTTGGTTTTTTAGCTGCAAAAAATACACATGCCTTTTTTATTGTTGCATGGGGATATTTTATTTTTGCCTTTATTTGTCTATTTATTATTCGCCAACATTGGCCGAAATACCATATTCAAGTTTTTGGGCAAGTGATTTGTGACATCATTATTATTAGTATAATGATACATTTAAGTTCTGGGCTTAATACAAGTTTAGGTATGTTATTACTGGTCACAGTTGCAGGAGGGGGCTTATTAATTGAAGGGCGTTTTGCCTTTTTTTTTGCTGCGATTGCGACACTCAGTATTTTAATTCATGTGAGTGTTACCAGTCTTAGTTATGGGTTTGCAGGTGAAAGTTATTTACATGCAAGCATGTTAGGCAGTAGTTTTTTTGCCACTGCTTTATTAGCCCATATTTTAGCTAAACGTGCACGTATTAATGAGTTATTAGCCCAACAAAGAGGACTGCATGTACGTTACCTCTCTTACCTCAATGAGCAAATAGTCCAACATATCCAATCTGGTATTTTAGTGATTGATGAAGAAGGACGTATTTACTTATCCAATTTTTCTGCAAACAAGCTCCTGTCTATTTCAGAAAATTTATTAGGACAAAAAATTCAGCATATTAGCCCTGAGCTTGCGGAACAGTGGCAACTTTGGAAAAAAAATCCACACTATACCTTAACCCCTTTTCAACGTGAACATAATGAACTCATTGCTTCAATAACACCACTCAAAAAAGTAGAAAGTAGTAATTATTTGATTGTATTAGATGATGCAAGCTTAACAACACAACGCGCACACCAATTAAAATTAACTTCTTTAGGGCGTTTAACAGCCAGTATTGCCCATGAAATTCGTAATCCATTAAGTGCTATTACTCATGCAGGACAATTACTTGCTGAGTCAGACCAGCTATCTGATATGGAGCACCGCTTAACCCAAATTATTGCAGCACAATCGCAACGCATGAATACAATTGTAGAAAATATTTTACAACTCAGTCGTCGAGAACCTGCCTTAACGCAAAGCCTGCATTTACCTGAATGGCTAAAAACATTTAAAGATGAATTTGCACATCACCAGCAAATAGCAGAACAAAATATTATACTTACTAATGACGCCAAAGAAACACACAGTGTGCGTTTTGATCCCATTCAGTTGTACCAAGTGCTGACTAATTTATGTGAAAATGGTTTACGTTATAGCCAATCAGAACCCTTATTATCTCTAAAAATAGGGTTTAACCAAGAAACAAAACTGCTGTATTTAGATATCTGTGATACAGGGAAGGGTATGGATAATACAACTGCGGAACATATCTTTGAACCTTTTTTCACTACCGAGTCACAAGGTACAGGTTTAGGACTTTATGTTGCAAAAGAGTTGTGTGAATCAAATTACGCACGTTTAAGCCTACAACATCATACGAAAGAAACAGGATGTTGTTTTCGTATTTACTTTTTAAAAACAGTTTAACTTATGCCCACAGCTCCACTTTGTTTATTAGTTGATGATGAACCTGATATTTTAGAATTATTGGTGATGACACTGATACCTATGGGTATTGAGTGTTGTACTGCAGGAAATTTGCAAGAAGCAAAACAGCAACTTGATACACAGCCTATTAATTTATGTTTAACCGATATGAAACTCCCTGATGGCAATGGGATTGATCTCATTTTACATATTCAAAAACATTACCCCCATATTCCCATTGCGATGATTACAGCTTATGGTAGTGTGGAATCTGCCGTACAAGCATTAAAGGCAGGGGCTTTTGATTTTATCTCTAAACCTGTACAAATTAAAGAATTACGGCAGCTAGTCAATACAGCCCTACAACTCACAGATAAGCATGAAAAAAAATCATCACCATTAATTGGTGATTCTGTACCCATGCAAGAACTAAAAGTTAAAATTAATAAATTAGCTCGCAGCCAAGCCCCTATTTATATCAAGGGTGAATCAGGAACAGGAAAAGAGTTGGTTGCCCGCATGATTCACCAATTAGGTGTTCGTGCAGAAAAACCTTTTATTCCTGTTAATTGTGGCGCAATTCCAGCTGAACTTATGGAAAGTGAGTTTTTTGGGCATAAAAAAGGAAGCTTTACGGGGGCAAATAGCCACAAAGAAGGATTATTTCAAGCTGCTCATGGAGGGACTTTATTTCTTGATGAAGTCGCTGATCTTCCTTTAGCCATGCAAGTGAAATTACTACGTGCCATTCAAGAAAAAAAAGTACGCCCTGTAGGGGCTGCTCATGAGGAACAAGTCGATGTACGCATTTTAAGTGCAACACATCATAATTTAGTTGATTTAGTTAAAAAGGGACATTTTCGTCAAGATTTATTTTATCGTATTAATGTGATTGAGCTTTTTGTTCCCCCTCTTAATCAACGTCATGGTGATATTCCTTTATTAATTAATAGTATTTTAGTTCAACAGTGTGACACCACATCTTCCCCTCCAACCCTAACCAAGGAAGCTCTTTATACATTAGAGCATTATTTATTTCCTGGAAATGTCAGAGAATTGGAAAATATCATTGAACGTGCTATGACCCTATGCGAAAATGGTATTATTCAAGTTGATGACCTACAGTTACCTGAGGCAGATAAAGTGCCTTTTATTTACCCAACCACAACAAATGAACAACATCTTGATGCATTAGTTGATAATATTGAAAAAGAGACCATTTTTCGGGCATTAGAACAAACAAATGGTAATAAGACCAAAGCAGCAAAACTATTAGGTATTGGTTTTGGTGCCTTGCGTTATCGTTTAGAGAAAATAAAAAAAGATAATGTAAAATAATTTATGGAGTACCTCTTTGCAACATGACAATAGCACTACACTGTAGGAGATGTCACAGCACCCCTATTCCAAAACAAACATTATCTACTGTTTGTGGTATAGTTAATTAACACCTACTTAAAGAGAATATATGAACTATTGGCTGATGAAGTCTGAACCCACTGAGTTTAGTATTGATGATTTAGAAAGTGTAGATTGTGAGCCATGGGATGGTGTGCGAAATTACCAAGTACGTAATATGCTACGTGATGCTATGCAGATAGGGGATTTAGCTTTTTTCTACCATTCTAATTGCAAAGAAAAAGGTATTGTGGGTATCATGGAGATTGTCACAACAGGGTATCCTGATAGTTGTGCTTGGGATCCTGAAGATAAACATTATGACCCACGCAGTACAGAAGAAAAACCTTTATGGTATCGTGTTGATGTCAAGTTTGTTAAAAAGTTTTCACAACTTATTTCCCTGAGTACCCTAAAAGTACATCCTGATTTAAGCGAATTACCACTAGTAAAACGAGGTAGCCGTTTATCTATTATGCCGATTAGTGAACAGCAATGGAAAACGATTCTTACTTTATGCTAATAATAGATAGCTAAATAGGTGAGTCGTAATTACTGTTTTCAGGGTTATAATTCTCGAAGCGGGTTAAATGCCCTAAGAAAGCAAGGCGACTAGTACCTGTCGGGCCATTTCGTTGTTTAGCAATAATGATCTCTGCTGTCCCTTTGGCATCACTACTTTCATTATAAATCTCATCACGATAAATAAAGACAATCAAATCTGCATCTTGTTCAATCGCCCCTGATTCACGTAAATCTGACATTACAGGACGTTTATTGGGGCGTTGCTCTAAACCACGATTAAGCTGGGATAAGGCAATCACAGGAACATGTAATTCTTTTGCTAAGGCCTTTAAAGAGCGTGAAATTTCAGAAATCTCTGAACTACGATTTTCATTTTTATTTCCCCCAACTTGCATCAACTGCAAATAATCAATCACAATTAAGCCTAATTGACCTGCTTCTCGAGTTAAACGCCGTGCACGTGCACGCACTTCAATAGGGCTTAAGGCAGGTGTATCATCAATAAAGAGCTTTGCTTCAGAGAGAATACTGATTGCAGAAGTAATCCCTGGCCAATCTTCATCATCTAATTGCCCTGTACGCACATGTTGCTGATTAACACGAGATAATGAGGAAATAAGCCGCATAGCCAGTTGTTCACAAGGCATTTCCATACTAAATACCGCAACAGGCAGATCGCGGTTGATTGCCACATATTCGGCAATATTCATCGAGAAACTGGTTTTTCCCATTGCAGGTCGCCCTGCGACAATAATTAAATCAGAGCGTTGCAAGCCACTGGTCATGCCATCAAAATCTTTAAATCCAGAGGCAATGCCTGTAATGGTATCTTGATTATGATACAACTCATCAATACGATCTAAAGTGGGAACAAGAATATCTTTAATTGAAGTAAAGCCATCCCCTTTTTTAGTCCGCTGTTCTGCAATAGCAAAAACAAGACGTTCTGATTCATCAAGAATATCAGAGGTTTGACGACCTTGTGGTTCAAAAGCATTTTCAGTAATTTGTGTTCCAACATTGGCAAGTTGGCGCAAAATAGAGCGATCACGGATGATATCCGCGTAGGTGGTAATGTTGGCAGAACCAAGGGAATTATTGACGATATCAACAATATATTCTAGATTTCCCGCAGTTTCTAAGCTGCCTTTTTTCTCTAAAACTTCGGAAACGGTGATGATATCACAGGGGTGCCCTTCTTCTGCTAAATGCTTGATAGCAGAAAAAATAAGACGGTTTTCTTTACGGTAAAAATCATGCTCACTGACCCGATCAGCAATATTAATCCATGCATCATTATTGAGCATTAAGCCACCAAGGACAGAACGCTCCGCATCTTCCGAATGAGGAGGGACACGTAACGATTCAACGTCAAGCTCAGACATAAAATAGCATGATAAGAGTAGTATCGGTAGTGTAAAAGGAGGGACGATGAGAGAGTAGTAGCTCCCTCATCTTTTTACTTTAAGACTTATTCGTCTTCTTCAGCAACCACTTGTACGGTTACAGAAGCATCTACATCAGAGTGTAAATGAATAGCAATTTCGTATTCCCCAGTTAGGCGAATAGGGCCATCAGGTAGGCGGATTTCGCTCTTCTTAACATCAACACCAGCTTGGGTTAATGCTTCAGCAATATCAAAGTTACTGACAGAACCAAATAACTTACCTTCTAAACCAACTTTAGAGGTGACCACAACAACCATTTCTTTTAATTTGGCTGCGCGAGTTTTTGCATGCTCTAAAGCTTCACGTTGTGCTTGCTCTAGCTCTGCACGACGTGCCTCAAATGTTGCAAGGTTTTCAGCATTAGCGAGTGCTGCTTTGCGTTGAGGGACTAAATAGTTACGGCCATAACCAGGTTTTACGACAACTTTGTCGCCCAGTTCGCCTAAACCGCGAATTTTCTCAAGCAGGATGACTTCCATTATCTTAGCCTCGTAATTGGAAACGTAATACTATTTTATTCGTGTGCATCAGAGTAAGGTAATAATGCTAAGAAACGAGCGCGTTTGATAGCCTTAGCAAGCTGACGTTGGTAACGTGATTTTGTTCCAGTAATACGACTTGGAACAATTTTACCTGTTTCTGTGACGTAGTTTTTTAATGTGGCTAAATCTTTGTAATCGATTTCTTCCACATTGTCAGCAGTAAAACGGCAATATTTTTTACGACGGAAAAAGCGTGACATGGCTTACCTTTTTTGTAAGAAATGAATATTAGGCGATATCTTCTTGTGTGTCATTGCTGACTGTAGAGTTATCACTTCCCTCATCACCTTCTTCAGGTGCTGCACTGTCGTTATCTCTTTCATCGCCAGATTTTGTTAGCGGAGATGCTTCAGTAATTGCTTTGTCAGTACTCATAACAAGGTTACGGATAACAGCATCATTGAAGCGGAATGCATTGGTTAATTCATCAATCGCTTCAGGAGAACATTCAACGTTCATTAACACGTAGTGTGCTTTATGAATTTTGTTGATAGGGTAAGCAAGCTGACGGCGACCCCAATCTTCAAAACGGTGAATGGTACCTTCTTTCTCAACGATAGCACGGTAACGCTCTACCATTGCAGGAACTTGTTCGCTTTGATCTGGGTGAACAAGAAATACTACTTCGTAATGTCTCATTAAAACTCCTTGTGGATTAATAGCCTTGCAAAGATTTCGCAAAGCAAGGAGACAAGATTTATTCTGACTGAAATTAGTTAGAAGCAGGGCATTATAGTGAAGTTCGTTTTCATTGACAACCTTTAGTTTCCTATTATCTCCTTTAGCTTAAATAAGATATATAGGTCATTATAAATATTCTTTATTTATAATAAGTGGGAAGGTAACAAGTGCCATTTATTTTCTAAATACTCACAGTTTATGATTATAAATTTATAAAAAATGTAATTTTTTATTTTAAATTTAGCTGTATTCTTTTCTTTAGCGTGTAAAATCAGCCTTTATAGAGAAAATTAAGACAATACACTATTTTATTTCAATATGCTTAGACTACAGAATAATAAATGTATGTTAAAATCACCGCCAAATATCGAAATAAAAATTTTACATTCTATCTTTTTTCAGTGAGTACACCGTGAGCGATTATAAAGACACGTTAAATTTACCAACCACCGCATTCCCTATGCGTGGTAATCTTCCTCAACGTGAACCCAATATGTTGAAATACTGGGAAGAAATTGACTTATATAATTTAATGCGTGAAACCTGTGCTGATCGTCCAAAATTTGTATTGCATGATGGCCCTCCGTATGCCAATGGTGATATTCATATTGGGCACGCGGTAAATAAAATTTTAAAAGATATTATTGTAAAATCTCGTACTTTAGACGGTTTTAATGCCCCGTATGTCCCTGGGTGGGATTGTCATGGTTTACCTATTGAATTAAAAGTAGAGCAAAAAATAGGTAAAGCAGGGGTACAAGTGGAACCACAAAAGTTCCGTGATGCCTGCCGCGATTACGCTGCAAAACAAGTGGATAAGCAACGTGAAGATTTTAAACGTTTAGGTATTATTGGTGATTGGGAAAACCCCTATCTCACCATGAACTATGAAACAGAAGCACATATTATCCGCTCTTTGGGGCGTATTATTAAAGCAGGACATGTAGAAAAAGGCTTTAAACCTGTTCATTGGTGTGTGGATTGTGGTTCAGCCTTGGCTGAAGCAGAAGTGGAGTATGAAGATAAAAAATCTCCTGCTATTGATGTGCGCTTTGAAGTACTGGATGAAGAAGCTTTATTAAGCCGCTGTCATCACGTCCCAGATCATAAAGGAAAAGGTCCTTTATCTGTTGTTATTTGGACAACAACACCATGGACATTACCTGCCAATCAAGCGGTGTCTTTACACCCTGAATTTGAATACGCCATTGTACAGTGTGAAGATGGTGAATATGGTGCAGAGCGTTTAGTCGTTGCTGAAGATTTATTAAAAGATGTGATGTTACGTTATGGTATAGAAAAGTATCATGTTATTGGCTATTGCCAAGGGCAAGCTTTAGAAGGCTTAAAACTTCAGCATCCTATTTATGATCGTGAATCTTTAATTATTGTAGGTGAACATGTGACCACTGAAGCAGGAACAGGGGCTGTTCATACCGCGCCTGCACATGGTCAAGATGACTATGTGGTGGCTTCACGTTATAACTTAGGTATTAATAACCCAGTTGGCGGCAATGGCTGTTTCTTACCTGATACACCTATTTTTGCAGGTGAGCACGTTTTCAGTGCAAATGATCATGTGATCGAAGAATTAAAAGCACGCGGTAAGTTGGCACATATTGAGCGTATTAACCATAGTTATCCTCATTGCTGGCGACACAAAACCCCTATTATTTTCCGTGCTACCCCACAGTGGTTTATCAGCATGGAGAAAAAACAGTTACGCGATCAAGCATTAGCCGCGATTCAAAATGTAGCCTTTACCCCTGACTGGGGACAACAGCGTATTGAGGGTATGGTGAGTAGCCGCCCTGATTGGTGTATTTCTCGTCAACGTAATTGGGGGGTGCCGATTCCATTATTTGTACATAATACCACCCATCAATTACACCCACGTACTGAGGAATTAATTGAAACGGTTGCCCAACGTGTTGAAAAAGAAGGTATCAATGCATGGTTTGCGATGGATGCTGTCGAGCTGATTGGGGAAGAAGATGCCGCTGTCTATGATAAAGTGACCGATACGTTAGATGTCTGGTTTGACTCAGGCACAACTCACGCCAGTGTCTTAGAAACTCGTGAAGAACTTGCTACCACAGCGGATCTTTATTTAGAAGGTTCGGATCAACATCGTGGATGGTTCCAATCTTCTTTATTAGCCTCTGTCGCCATGCGTGAAGGGGCCGCCCCTTATAAAGGTTTATTAACACATGGTTTTACCGTGGATGCGAAAGGGCGCAAGATGTCCAAATCTGTGGGGAATGTGATCGCACCACAGAAAGTGATTAAAAACTTAGGTGCCGATATTATCCGTTTATGGGTGTCTGCTACAGATTACCGTGGTGAAATCACGGTTTCAGATGAAATTCTAAAACGGATTGCTGATTCTTATCGTCGTTTACGTAATACATCCCGTTTCTTATTGGCTAACTTGAACAAATTTGATCCTGCTACAGATTGTGTCAAGCCTGAAGACATGCTGGCACTGGATCGTTGGGCAGTGGCAAAGGCCTATGAAATCCAAGAAGAAATTAATCAAGCGTATAAAGAATACAGTTTCCACACTGTCTACCAAAAAGTACATCACTTTTGCTCTATCGATATGGGGGCAACCTATTTAGATATTATTAAAGATCGTCAGTACACTACAAAAGAAGATTCTTTAGCACGACGTTCTACTCAAACAGCGATGTATCATATTGTCCAAGCTTTGGCGCGTTGGATTGCCCCAATCATCAGTTTTACAGCAGAAGAGATTTGGCAAAATATTCCAGCACAACAAAGCAAATCTGTATTACTAGAAACATGGTACGAAGGTTTATTTCCTTTAGCTGAAGATGAAGCTAAAAATATGGCATTTTGGGAAAGTATTTTTGGTGTACGTGAGCAAATCAGTAAATCTATTGAAGCCTTGCGTAATGAGAAAAAATTGGGGGCATCTTTAGAAGCAGAAGTCGATGTGTATTGTGATGGTGAACTCTATACAAACTTGACTGCCTTAGAAGATGAGTTACGCTTTGTGTTTTTAAGCTCTTATGCACGTGTACACCCTTATGCAGATAAACCTGCTGATGCCACAGAAGGCGAAGGGGTTGCTTTAACTGTCACCGCTTCTAACCATCAAAAATGTGAACGTTGTTGGCATTATCGTGAAGATGTAGGCATACATGCAGAGCACCCTACTTTATGTGGGCGATGTGTTGAAAATGTCAGTGGTGAAGGTGAACAACGTCACTATGCTTAATCGCAATCTGACTTTTGTATGGTTGATTTTATCAGCGGTGATTATCATCGCTGATCAATGGACAAAATTATTAATTTTAGACACATTGCAATTACATGAATCCATTGCTGTGACTAGCTTTTTTAATTTAACCCTTGCTTTTAATGAAGGGGCTGCCTTTAGTTTTTTGGCTGATGCAGGCGGCTGGCAACGTTGGTTTTTTACTGCGGTTGCCTTAATTGCCAGTGTGGTGCTCTTTATTTGGTTATGGCGCACACCGCGCAAGCAATGGGGATTATCTTTATCTCTCAGCCTTATTCTAGGGGGGGCGTTAGGGAATGTCATTGATCGTATTCAATATGGTTATGTCATCGACTTTCTTGATGTCTATGTCAAAGCATGGCACTGGCCTGCCTTTAATATTGCAGATATGGCGATTTCTATTGGTGCCGTATTATTATTAATTGATGCATGGTTTTTTACTGAACCTGAGAAAGAGAAAACTGATAATAAAAGCTAATTAATTTATCCATCCACGTTTAAGTTTTAATAAAAAGGCACAAATGTTTGTGCCTTTTTTATTTGTCTGTTTTTTTTCTTTTCTACGGGTTTAATTGTCACTGTGACGTTATAGAGACAAATTGTTACACTTGTACACAAGAAGTGAGGCAATGTGAGAAAATTGAAAAAACTAACTGGTTGATATAGTGGTAGATAGGCGTTGGTATGTTTTCTGCTCATTATCATCATGCATCCTTAGTTTTGCTCATTTTAATATAGATAATTTTCACGCTTAACTATAAAAAGAATAACAATAATTATTTATCCACGCACGTTTTTATACTGAGAAATTTACCATGCATATTCATGTTTTAGGTTCTTCGGCAGGTGGTGGTTTTCCACAATGGAATTGCAACTGTCATAATTGCCATGGTGTTCGCCAAGGAACACTTAACGCACGCGCCCGTACTCAATCGTCTATTACCGTCAGTGATGACGGTGAAAACTGGGTGATTCTTAATACCTCTCCAGATATCCGTGCACAACTAGCCGCCTTTCCACCTTTACAACCTGCTCGCCAATCACGTGATACAGGGGTTGCTGCGGTATTATTTATTGATAGCCAAATTGACCATACAACAGGCTTATTAATGTTACGTGAAGGCTGTCCTATTGATGTGTACTGTACAGAAATGGTACATCAAGATTTAAGTACAGGTTTTCCTATGTTTACCATGCTGAAGCACTGGAATGGTGGTGTGAATTATCATGAAATTGCTGTAGAAGGTGATACCTCTTTCACGATACCTCAAGTACCTAACTTATTGTTTACTCCTATTGCTTTAACCAGTAAAGCCCCGCCTTATTCTCCGCACCGTCATGATTCTCATATTGGTGATACGATTGGGGTCAATATCCTAGATAAACGCACAGGGAAACAGGTATTTTATGCCCCCGGTTTAGGTGAAATTGAGCCTCATATTATTCCTTATATGCAAGAAGCTGATTGTGTATTAGTTGATGGGACATTTTGGACAGAAGATGAAATGCAACGTGCAGGAGTAGGCACTAAACTCGCTAAAGAAATGGGGCACTTACCGCAATCAGGTGATAACGGTATGATTCAATTTCTTGATGGCTTAGAAAAACCACGTAAGGTACTTATTCACATCAATAATACCAACCCAATTTTAGATGAAGACTCTGCTGAACGCGCAGAGCTTACTGCGCATAATATTGAAGTGTCTTATGATGGGATGGATATCATCTTATAACCCCTAAAATATTATTACATCACACTAACGATAACTAAAAAAATGAGGCACCCCTATGGATAGCGCATGGAGTCGAGAAGAGTTTAAAGCTGCGTTACAAGCAAAAGAAAAGTTTTATCATATTCATCACCCTTTTCACACACGTATGAACAGTGGCGGTTGCTCCCCTGAAGAAATTCGCGGCTGGGTAGCGAACCGTTTTTATTACCAAATCAGTATTCCAATTAAAGACGCGGCAATTTTAGCTAATTGCCCTATTCAAGAAGTACGCCGCCATTGGATACAACGTATTATTGATCATGATGGGCGTGAAGGGATTGAAGGGGGTATTGAAGCATGGTTACGTCTTGGTGAAGCAGTTGGGCTGACCCGTGAAGAAATGATCTCCCAAGAGCATGTATTACCAGCCGTCCGCTTTGCTGTGGATGCTTATGTTAATTTTGCACGCCAATCTTCTTGGCAAGAAGCGGCTTGTTCTTCTTTAACGGAATTATTTGCCCCAACAATCCATCAAAAACGCCTTGATACATGGCCAGATGATTATCCTTGGATTGAGAAAAAAGGCTTTGAATATTTCCGTAACCGCTTGACTGAAGCACGTCGTGATGTACAGCATGGAATAGAAATCACCCTTGATCATTTCAACACCCGTGAACAACAAGATCGTGCGCTAGAAATTCTACAATTTAAATTACAAATTTTATGGACACTTTTAGATGCCATGACGATGGCCTATGTACATAAAACCCCCCCATTTCATAATGTAGTAGCTGATTAATTACAAGTGAGCCTACTAGATAATTTTACTTCTCTAGTAGGTTTTATTTTATTGTGGTTAAATTGACGACAGAGAATAATTACCCTTATAATAATAAAACTATCGTTAATTTTACGTATTTTTAGGAAAATATAATGGGCACTAATACACATTATTTAGTCATTGATTTAGAAGCAACGTGTACTGAAGATGATGAAATTCCTAGAACTAAAATGGAGATTATTGAAATTGGGGCAGTGATGGTAGAGGCTCATACCCTGAAAAAAATTGATGAGTGGCAAAGCTTTGTAAAACCTCAAATTTACCCTACATTAACGCCTTTTTGTCGCCATCTTACTAAAATTACCCAGCAAGATGTCGAAAGTGCTCCAACCTTTTCAGAAGCAATTTTATTATTACAGCGTTGGTTTTCGACTTACGATAACCCTGTTTTTTGTTCATGGGGTGGGTTTGATAAGTACCAATTTATACAAGATTGTGAGTTTAATAATGCCCCTTACCCTTTTGGAAGTAAGCACATCAATCTAAAACGTGAATTTTCTAAAGCCCAAAATACAAGCAATACCTACAGTATGGATGCTGCATTAAATAAAGTAGGGTTACCTTTAGAGGGTACACATCATCGTGGTATTGATGATGCGCATAATATTGCTAATTTATTACCTTATATTTTTAAAAATCCTACTTAATGCTTTCCTCTCTTCTGCATAATAATTATTATTGGTTATTAGATCCTGATAGCCAACTTATCTCTCCTAATTTTTCTACTCATATCACAGAAGAACACTGGTTTTTACAGCAAGATAATACAACTTTATTTAATTATTTATCACAACATCCTGCTTATTTTAAACAGGCATTACAAAGCCAAAAAAATCACCGCTTGGGCTATTATTACGAGCGGTTATGGTGGGCATGGTTACAGCATAATCCACGTTATCAAGTACTCGCCCATAATATTCCTTTACGTGATGCACAGCGTACCTTGGGTGAGTTAGATTTTATTGTGTTGGATAGAAAACGGCAGCACATTGAACACTGGGAAGTAGCGGTAAAATTTTACCTTGGCGTGGGCGATACACAGCATTTATCATCATGGCATGGGATAGGCTTACGTGACCGCTTAGATCGTAAATTACACCGTATGTGTGATCATCAACTGCCTTTATTATTCACTTCAGCAGGTCAAGCTTATTGCCAACAACAGCAGTGGCAGATCACACAGCAACGCTTAATTTTACAAGGGCGTTTATTTTACCCCTTAGCTATATCAAATAATAATAACCCAAAAATCCCTGTAGAGATTAACCCAACTCATCACACAGGCTTCTGGGCAAGTCGTGCCCAAGTTTTAGAACATTGTTTGGTAGATAAATTTTCATGGGTATTGTTATCAAAAGAACAATGGTTAGCACCTATCACATCTAGTACTGCAACAGGTGGGACATGGGAACAACTCATAAGACAGCTTAATCAAGCTGGGCAACGAGAATGTTGTGTTGCACAGTTAGAAAATGGCAAAGAAGTACAGCGTGGTTTTATTCTCCCTGACGAATGGGAACAGCAGGCTTTAGCAATTAATTCTTGTAATGAGCTGATGTGATACAAGCAAAAATATTGCTGTAGCTCTTAATAGTTATTATTGCCTATAACATCATTTTATCTAAAATACAGTTAGTAATATTTTAATGCTAAATATGTGGGTAATGTTGCTGAATTGCTGTGATAACTGTGTTAGCAGAAAGATTTTGTAAACAACGGCTATTACTTTGACGATGTCGATCGCAGCCTTCTTCATGACAGGGAACACATTGGCGTTCATCTTCCCCTTGAATTAATAAAATATTGCCTTTTTTCTGCATCCCTTTGCGCTGATAAGGCGAACCTAATTCACAAGTATACGCTTTTGGATAAGGTGCCCATTTAATAGGATTGGTAGGACCAAATAAAGCCACTGTAGGGATACCTGTTGCAGCGGCTAAATGCGTCACTGCGGTATCAGGGCCAATATATAAGCTGGCTGATTGTAATAAACGCGCTACCTCAGAAAAATGCAATTGTCCCGCAGTATTGACTGTCCCCACAGGCATACAAGGTTTTAATGTTTCAATATAGCTGAGTTCTGTGTGCCCATTCCCCCCTGTTAAGACTATTTTATAGTTTTTTTGCCCAAGATAAGAGGCAAGCTGACACCATGCTTTAGTTGACCAACGTTTATAAAACCACATCGGTAATAAATGCAAAACAATAAATTTTTCTTGCTGCCATGCAAAAGGTAGGCAATCATTTAGCCGTTTAATACTATCAGGGTGTTGAGGTAGCTGTACTTTATAATGTAGAGGTATCTCTAATAATTTAGCCAGTTGTAAATTTTGTGTCACCGTGTGGGTATTGTCATCATCAAACTCACACCATGCCTGATTAATAAAACGTTTCCATTTATCTTGCCAGCGATCAGCTGGCACAACACTAATGCGCTTTTTAGCCGCCAGAAAAGCATAAAAAATAGGGCGATCACCTGTTAGGGTGGAAATGGCTAAATCATAACGGCGAAAAATATGGCTTAGTAACGCTTTATACTGTTCAGAAGAAGGGCGTTCAGCAATGGTGATGGTTGTATTAATATCAGGATTGCCTGATAAAATATCTGCTTTATTTTCAAATACTAAAACATCAATACATGCATCAGGGTAAGCACGGCGAATACTGTGTAATAAAGGGGTGACTAATAGGACATCACCAATTTGACGGGTGGCGATAACTAGAATGCGGTTGGCGGCTATTTTCATAAATATTGCTGAATTCCTTGCTGGGCATGATGATGCTGGGCATCAAGCACATCTTGCAAGCGTTGGCGGTTTTCTTGCTCTTGGCTGCGATCATTTTCACTATGCCATAAATGAAAAACAGGCACTGCAAAACGCCCTGTTTTACGGTGTACTTGGGCTCGTAATAAACGGACTACAAACTCTGCATCTTCATGCCCCCAACCTGTAAACTGTTCTTCAAATCCGTTGACGCTCATAAAATCCTCACGCCATAAGGCAAGGTTACAAGTTTTTGCCCCCTGCCAACGTTGACGGCTGATTAGATGCCGTAACATAGAAGGCAATGTTAGCAAGGGTAAAACACGATTAATGTGCCCTTTTAAATATTGCATAAACCAGTGTGTACGTGACCATGTCCAAATAGGCAATTGATAGCGAATAATTTGCACTGTAAAATCCTGATGACATAATACTCTATTACCAGATATAAAGTGCTGTTTTTCTGCAAGTTGGCTGTGTTTTTCAATAAAATTAGGCAATGGGATACAATCCCCATCAAGAAAGATCAGGTAACTACCATGTGATTTTGCTACGGCTTTATTACGAATTTTTGCCGCACGAAAGCCTTTATCTGATTGCCATACATGCGTGATACGGCAAGGTATATCCCCTTGAATATGTTGAATCATATCTCTGGTTTCAGGCTGTGAACCATCATCTGCAATAATAATCTCAAATGCCTGACGTGTTTGAGCAGCTAAGGCATGTAATACAAGGGCAAGACTATCAGGGCGGTTATAAGTGGTGATAATAACGCTAATGTTGAGTGGACGCATAATGCTCTTGTAAATACATTAATTTTAAATAACGGTAATAAGTGCCTTCTGCATTAGAGACCGCAAGAATAAAGCCTTCGCGCCCATCTAAAAAGCCACGTTGTAAAAAATAAGTGCGGATAAATGCCCAAAGACCATGAGTAATGGCAGTACCTAGGCTGGCTTTTTTACCTTGGGCAAATTTCATTTGTGCCCCTGCACTGGAATAACGATTCACCTTATCTAATACATCATCTAATGTTGCAAAAGAATAATGAATAAGGGCTTCTGTTAATTTATCACTACTTCCAGAAGTGAGCAGTAATTTCTCATGTACTAAATCATCACTAAATTGTGCACAGTGTCGACGAAAGAGACGCAATACATAATCAGGTGACCAACCACTGTGATGGATAAAACGCCCACAATAGCTAGAGGTACGCGGTATATACAGGGCATTATGTTGGCTATTATGCTGTAGTGTTGATAAAATTTGTGCTTGTAAAGCAGGGCTTACCCGTTCATCGGCATCTATTGATAATACCCAGTCACCTGTTGCATAACTGAGTGCTCGATTTTTTTGTACCCCAAAACCTGCCCAATCGTGTATATACACATGGGATGTAAACGGCTGACATAATGCCACTGTGGCATCTGTACTGCCTGAATCCACTACAATGATTTCATCCGCAAATTGCACGGAAGATAAACAATCATGGATATGTTGAGCTTCATTTTTGGTGATAATAATCACAGAGAGGCGAGGTTTTGGCATCATCATTGTGTCGTAATCAACTCAGTTAGCCCTGTTTATAATAGATAAAGACTAACATTGTTCCCAAGGTAATTGATGAAAACGCCAGCCACCAATAGTACTACGTTGATGATTGGAGTCTAAATCCCCTTCAAAACCTTCCAGTACATTGTAAACATTATCAAAACCTTCTGAAATAAGTAGCTTTCCTGCATCTAATGAACGTGCGCCACTACGGCAAATAATTAAAATGGGGGCACTCTCTACCGTATGTTCTTCATCATCATGATCGGAAATAATGCCTCCTAATAAGACTTTACGTACTTCAGACATAAAATTAGGGTTTTTTTGCCAATCAGGGCCATCAATCCATGAAATATGAATACAGCCTTTAGGGTGACCAACAAATAAATATTCCATTTCAGAACGCACATCAATTAAGACAGCTTTAGGGTTGCTCTCTAATAGTTCCCATGCCTGTTTTGGCATGATTGATTTTACACCATGTTCTGTTGTCATTCTTTTTCTCACTCTAATAAACGTAAATAATAAAATTATTACGCTGTTCTAGCAGATATGATCCCATGCCACAGCATGATCATGAATATCATTTACCCATGCCAATAAAGGTTGCATTGACCAATCTAATGGATGCATAGGAATTGTGCCCATGCGTCCTTCAAAATCTTCAATCTCACAATGGGGGGTATGTAAAGGAGCCGCAGACCAAGCCCGTTGTGGGTTTCTTACTAAAGGAATACCTGCTACCGTCAACATAGTTTCGGCTTCAATGGTATTCAAGTACTTTCCTTTATTTTCACGGATTGTACTGTCACTGGTGGTAGTGGGATCCAAAATAAAGGCATCAATCCCACGCGCACCAGAGGTCACGATAAAATAATCAGGGTGGGTTTCTGCCACTTCACGACAAATAAAACCACTGGGGTGAACTTGATGACGTACAAAACGTGGCTCTACCCAAACACTGATCTTAGTTTTTTGGTGTTTGAGCTGAATTTCTCCCCCAAGAAACAAAGCTCCCACAGGATCATCCTGACATTGCCAGCCTAATTTTTCAAAAGCTTGCAAGAGTTTAATACCACACCAACGCTGATATAAATAGGGGGTATCTGCAATTTCTACATCACCATGTAATAAGCTTTTTAGCATGGAGGGTAGATGATCTTTTGGATGTATTAAATGTTGTGCATAAGCACGTAAACGTTGCCAATTATCACTTTGTGGAAAAGGATTAGGTAAGATAGGACTAGCAGAAAATTTAATTGGCACACTACGTAGTACGGCCACACGTGCATGGGCTAATTTAGATTGTGCTTCTTCTAAACGGGTATTCATCCCTAACAAGGTGGCGCGATCACTTTGGGCATAACTAGATGTACCATGTGATTGGGCTAATAAGGAATCATCAATATATTTGGTGGTACGGGTTTGTACCTGTGCTAGAGATTTTTTTTGTAATTCTAATAAATATAATAACCAACGCAAGGCATTTAAATCAGGTTCAGCTTCAGGTAATACACTACACCAACGAGAAGGTAATAAACCGCGTCTACGATTATGCTGATAATCACTGGCGCGTTGTGATAAACGTGCCCCTTTTGGAGATCGTCCATAATGTAAACTAACTTTACGGCTGACTAAGGTATTTTCTAATTCAATAATTAGTTTTGGTAATAAATTAGTTAAAAAATCAATGGAATGCAATAGTGCAGTGGTATTGGCAACCGTTCCCCCACCTGTGGGAATAAGTTGTGTGGTATTTAACCCCGGTGCCAATAATTCAGCAGAAAAACTTTTAATATCTTCAACAATTTTTTGGATAAAATAATTCATCGTGGCTTTATCTCTGACATTGATATTTTTTCTGCATAGTATGCATAAATGATAACCTTATACATATTCTAGTCAAAAATTAGGACGGTCAATAGTATTTACCGTCCTTTTTAGTGTTAATTATGCATTCGCCTTAGCGTGATCAGCAAGGAACTGTGCTAAACCTTTATCTGTTAACGGGTGGTTAAATAAGCCTTTTAATACATTAAAAGGTATGGTTGCCACATCTGCCCCGACTTGTCCTGCTTGATGCACATGTAAAGGATGACGAATAGAAGCGGCTAAAATATTGGTTTCAAATTGGTAGTTATCAAATAAAGTACGTAATTCAGCAATCAGTTGAATCCCATCATAGCCAATATCATCTAAACGACCAATAAAAGGGGAAACATAAGTGGCACCATTTTTTGCAGCCAGTAAAGCTTGGTTACAGGAAAAAACTAAAGTGACATTTGTTTTAATGCCTTTTTGACTAAAGTATTTACAGGCAATCATCCCTGCTTCAGTCATAGGTAATTTAATCACAACATTTTTATGAATACGGGCTAATTCATCCCCTTCATCCATCATTCCTTGTGCATCTGTGGCAATCACTTCAGCAGAAATAGGACCGTCTACAAATCCAGCGATTTCATGAATAATATCTTCTTGAGAACGCCCCATTTTTGCAACTAAAGTAGGGTTAGTGGTCACCCCATCAACAAACCCCCACTTACAAGCCTGCTTAATTTCATCAACATTTGCAGTATCAATAAAAAATAACATGAAAAAATATCCTGATGAGTGGGTATAGTGCAAAAAATGCGAGACACCCAGTGTGAATAATAATGAAGATATTATAACGTTGATAAGGGGAGCTGTCAGATTTTACAGGTTCTTATAGAGAAATTCGTTCTTATTAAGATAATAATATAAAGCAGCTATATAACACTAAACTAATTATTTTTCTCAATAAAAAAGCGACAAGGTATCGTATTAAAAAAAACCTTCTGGGAGAATAAGGATCTCAACACGTCGATTTTTACGTCGCCCGATAGCGGAATCATTAGGTGCAATAGGAATATTTTCCCCATAACCAGAAGTGTGAAATTTATTCGTTAATTGATAGCTTAATAATTCAGTGTGTACACTTTCCGCACGTAGCTTAGAAAGTTTCATATTATACTCAGCATCCCCAACATTATCAGTATGTCCATTAATTAAGATAGAGCGTTCATTGTATTGTTGTAGCAAAGGAATAATAGTTTTAATTTCTTTTTTAGCTTTAAAAGTTAATGCTGCTTTATTTGTCTCAAAAGAAATTTCACCCAATATGATCCGTGTGCCCAGCGCAGTTTCCTCTGTGGCAAAACCTAAATTATCAACCTCTTTTTTTTTCTGCTCTATTACAGGCTTAACAGTTTGTTCAACACAACCTGTTAAATAATAAATAAATAACAAACAAATAGTTAGTAATTTGTACATAATAAGATATACCAACTATATGGGTTAAGAAGTAATTTTTGAGTGAAATAGGTATTGATAGTAGGCATTTTATACTCCTTATATCTAAGGTAGAGCTAATTATACGCGATCTTTGAGTGAATACGAAAAAGTTAACCTTAATCTAAAAAATTTAAGTTTAATATGAAATAAAATTACCTTAAATAGTGCTTTAATCATTATCTATAGAGTTTTTTTTAGGTGGTTTTGAATAAATAATTTATTACTAAGTTGATAAACTTATATATTTATTATGTTTTTATTTATACTGCCATTAAATATAGAATCCATATTCTAATAAAAGGGTATTTCTTAACAAGTCCACTTTAAATACCATATAAGTTGAATAATGTTAAAAATTGATGTTTTTCTATATTGCAAATAACTAGCCACATTGAATTGAAAACTAAAAGAATATAGCTAAATAAAATAACTTAATATAAAAGCCTAATGTAGCAAGCGATGTACTATTTTTACATGATATGTAATGAATGTATCACACCAATTCAAAGATAAAAAATAAACCAACTTGTTATTTTTTTAGTTCTTACCTATACTATCTGAACATTGTTTTTTATTTAAAATTGAACATCGTTCAATATTTAGAGTATGAGGAATAAATCATGCAACGTTTGTTAGTTATCTTTTTTATTATATTTATTGTAAGTAGTTGTGCTCATCAACCTGTAGGTGTACGTCATGGTATGTCTAGTGCAGCAGCAGGTGTTGGGCATTTTCTATTATCCCCTTTGCAAATTGTAGCGGGAATTGCAGAAGGTATTTCAGCTTTACCTTATTACCTGTCTACCAATTTACACCAAGTTAACAATGCACTAGAACAAGCCCAAAGCCGTATTACTATCGCAGAGACTTATGAATCAGCCTATCAACTTAATTTTAATGATAAGAATAGCAGCCAAAGTTCTGCGCAACGTTTTAAAACAATGCAACAAGCCAGCACTTATTTTCAGCGTATTTTACAAGCAAAAGGGGTAAAAAATTCACATTACTATTATTTAACCAGTATTGATTCTGCTAATGCAGCAGGATATACCTTATTTGCAGTAATTTACCGTCCTTATAGTAAAATTAATATTATGGATCGGTATGGAAAAGTACACACCTATACTGCAAACAACCGCTTATTTTATGAACCCCATTATCAAGATGCGTCAGGGCGTACACTTGATATAATTATTGACTGGGCAGGTTTAGCACGTCAATCTATTCACAGCCAAAAAGCACAAGCTTTATTACTTACATTAGCCAGTAATGCTGTGATACAGCAAAAACGTAGCCCAGAGTATTGGCAAATTGAAGCACGCTGGTTACAAGGTGAATATCCTGCCATTATGCGACAACGTCAACATGATATCGAAAAAAAACTCTATAATAATCAAATATAAAAAAAAGGGATTTAGTTAATGGTAAAATAGGGGGAATAATTATTTATTTTCCCTAGCCAATTTTAATCTAGCACAGCATAAAAATTTTATATATTCAACTCATTGTCACTACATATCTGTTTGCAGTTATTGGCAGTAAAATAGAACTTTCTAAGGCTGAAAAGCACATTAACCACCCCTGTATTTACTGGCTTAGTTTCTAAAACTACTTAGTTATGATTGAATAGGGTTTTAAAATTTTTTGCCCCTTTATTAGAAATTACCTCAGAAAATAGAGAATACACATATAACCTATGAAACAACTTAATAGACTAAGAAAAACACCCTCTGGATTAAAAGACCTCTTTCATAAGTATATTTATAATCTAAAAATGAAATATGAAACAGTAAAATTATTAAAAAATAGTGATTTTAAAAGGCTAACAGGAGTACATCATTCTACTTTCGAGAAGATGTTGAAAGTTGTCCAAACCAGTTTAAGGAACTTTGGGCGACCTCCTAAGCTAAGTCGTGCTGATCAACTATTAATGACATTAATGTATTGGCGTGAATATCGAACAGAA
>Ga0193950_1000007_pt1 | contig 122120 bp, 99 predicted proteins | sample BB_1_MG_FD_144485 | JGI IMG/M metagenome (GOLD analysis project Ga0193950, IMG submission 144485) | Microbial mat bacterial communities from the Broadkill River, Lewes, Delaware, United States - BB_1_MG | ecosystem: Environmental > Aquatic > Freshwater > River > Microbial mats | place: USA...
CCTCGAATAATTTAAATACTGAAGAGCAAGAAATTAAAAGCTCATTGGTGCTCTTTTCACTGCTGCAAGATCTACCACTAAAAGATCATATTGAAACCTCCAGTATATTGGAAAGTTTACATAATCCAGCCCTATATCAAGCTGTTTTTGATGAATGGCATCATGCTTTAAATCAGGGCAATATTAAAAATAAATATGCCTATTTAGCCGCCTTAGTTCAACGCGCCAATCAAGGAAAATTTAATCCTACTCAAAGCCAACACCAGCAAATAAGTCAAAAAATTACAGGGATTATTGGCGTGAACCGTGACAAACCAACCCCCAAACAAGCCCATGATATTTTCCCCGCTTATGAAACATGGCAAGCGATCCAACAAGCATTAAGCGAGGATATCAAAAAATCCGACTATATGAACTTTGTGCTCCCCACCCGCGCCTATGAAAGTGATCAAGCTGTATTTGTACGCTGCCCTAATGTGTATTCACATAATTTTATGAGAAGTAATCTAGATAAAATAAGTGTGTTGATTGATAAAACTGTGCTGATATATTTGGGCTGATAATTTCTAATTTTAAAAGCATACCCGTTATTAAAAAAAGAGAGGATATTTTTTATTAATAACGGGGAAATAAGGTGGAAATAATTTAATCAGTACCTGCTAAATTGCCCTTATTTTCTAACCAATGACGACGGTCAGCAGAGCGTTTTTTAGCTAATAACATATCCATAATCTGCTCTGTCTCACCTGACCCTGTATCAACGGTTAATTGTACTAAGCGTCGTGTTTCGGTTGCCATTGTCGTTTCGCGTAACTGTAAAGGGTTCATTTCACCTAAACCTTTAAAGCGTTGTACATTGACTTTGCCTGTTTTTTTCTCAGCACTGATACGCTCTAATACACCGTGACGTTCTTCATCATTGAGCGCGTAATACACAGTATTCCCTACATCAATACGAAATAGCGGCGGCATAGCGATATAGACATGCCCTGCTGCAACCAGTGGGTAAAAATGTTTGACAAATAAAGCACAAAGTAAGGTGGCAATATGTGCGCCATCAGAATCTGCATCGGCTAAAATACAGATTTTTCCATAGCGTAAACCTGATAAATCATCAGAGTTTGGGTCAATCCCAATAGCAACCGCTATATCATGAATTTCTTGAGAACCCAGTACTAAATTAGGATCCACTTCCCACGTATTTAAAATCTTACCACGTAAAGGCATAATTGCTTGAAAGGTACGATCACGCGCCTGTTTAGCTGATCCCCCCGCTGAATCCCCTTCAACTAAAAAAAGCTCGGTTTGCTTAACATCTTGTAAACTACAATCAGCCAACTTCCCTGGTAAGGCAGGCCCAGAAGTGGCTTTTTTACGAATCACTTTCTTAGCTGCACGTAGGCGTTTTTGTGCGGCATTAATGGCTAACTCGGCAATACGTTCACCCATTTCACTATGTTGATTCAACCATAATGTAAAGGCATCTTTGACTACACCTGATACAAAGGCAGCACAGGAGCGAGAGGTTAAACGCTCTTTAGTTTGCCCTGAAAATTGGGGATCAGGCAGTTTTACCGATAGGATATAGCTACATTGATCCCAAATATCATCAGCCACTAATTTAACCCCACGTGGCAATAGATGGCGGTAATCACAAAATTCTCGAATCGCATCTAATAAACCACCCCGTAAGCCGTTGACATGGGTTCCACCTTGAGAAGTAGGAATTAGGTTAACATAACTCTCACGTAAAAACCCGCTGCCTTCTTCTACCCAAACTAATGCCCAGTCAACGGTTTCTGTTGTACCTGAAAATTGCTCTACATAGGGTGGAGAGGGAAAATAATCTCCCTGAGTTTGTAAACTTTCAGTTAAATAACTGGTTAAACCATCTTCATAACACCATACTTTGTTGCTTTCATCAGCTTCATGGGTAAACTGAATTTTTAGCCCTGCACACAGCACTGCTTTTGCATGTAATACATGTTTTAGTTGAGAGACAGAAAAGCTGGGAGAGTCAAAATACTGTGAATCAGGGGTAAAACGTACAGTTGTACCTGTATTACGTTTTCCAACTGTACCGATACTATGTAAATCAACCGTTTTTTCACCGTGAGCAAAACAGATTTGTTGCGCTTGTCCATCACGTTTTACGGTGACTTCCACATGTTTGGATAAGGCATTGACAACAGAAATTCCTACCCCGTGTAAACCGCCTGAAAATTGATAATTTTTATTCGAGAATTTCCCTCCCGCATGTAAGCGAGTCATAATTAACTCAACCCCACTAATCCCTTCTTCAGGGTGAATATCAACAGGCATTCCTCGCCCATTATCTTGTACACTCAATGAATTATCACGGTGTAAAGTAATATGAATTTCAGAGGCATGGCCTGCTAAAGCTTCATCAATACTATTATCAATGACTTCTTGTGCTAAGTGATTAGGACGGCTTGTATCAGTGTACATACCAGGACGTTTACGCACAGGTTCAAGTCCAGCAAGGACTTCAATATCTGCGGCAGCGTATTTTGTGACAGGATTATTTTTAGTGTTCATTAGCTACAATACAGTGGATGACTCATCAGATTTTGTTGTTATAATGCATTTTTTATTAGAATATTCAAGTTTTTTGTCAAAATAGTTGAATTAAACAACATGTATTGTAATAAGAATTATCTAGAGAATTAAATGATTTAAATTATTTATTTGCATGAATTATTTAATTTAAACTTGATTTTGTGACTGTGGGTCATATAATAACTAATAGTTGATTGCTAATGGAGCATTATGAGCATTCAAGCGCGTAAACAGCGTGAATTTTTATTCCGTGAACAACTTATTTTAAATACTGCCTTGGAGTTATTTGCTGAAAATGATTTGTGGTTATCAGTCACAGTAGAGCAAATTGCAAAGCAGGCAGAGATTGGCAAAGGCACAGTGTATAAACACTTTGCCAGTAAAGAAGAAATTTATGCACGTTTAGCCTTAAATTTCTTTCAAGCTGCATTTAAAACTTTTGCCAATGTTGATCAGGGAAATAACGCAATTGAGTGGTTACAATGTTTAACTAAAACAGGTTTGTATTACCATTTAGAACATCATAAGTATGAAAAAGTCATTGAATATTGTTGGCGATTAAATTTTCGTAATAATCTCAGTAATACAACTTTAAAAGAAGCTTTTGATGAAGTTGAACATCAATTTTTAGCCTTGTTTAATCAAATCATTAGCCAAGGTATTGAGGAAGGTGTATTTCCTCAACAACCCATTAATGATGCTTTTTATGGCATACAGGCGACTTTTGATGGGGCATTGCTCACTTTATGGAGTGGGCATTTTTGTCAACATCATGATAATGATGAAAGCATTGATATTGATGAATACATTGATAGTATTAGCCGCTATATGGTGGCAGGAATTGTAGGGGCGTGTCATATCCCCTCTTTCCCAATAAAAAAATAGTACCTCATCACTGCTTGTACAGGTACTTTCTCATACTAAATGTGGTGATACTGTAACAAGATGATCACATTTAGTATTTCTTATATTAATTAATAATAAACACTTTGTAGAGACTGATCTCTATTCATAGAGTGTATTTTATCGTGACTGGCAGTCACATTTTATCTTAGCGTTTTATAATAAGTGGGAAAGTTATGAGACAGTCTCTTTTTTTAGTTTTTGGCATTATTTTGGGTTTAGTATTGTGGATGTCTAGTGGTTTATTAACGGCAACACAATCCACTGATCGAGTCGCAAAAATAGAAACACCAAGCACCGCAATGCGTGTGCAAGTAAAACAGTTTTCAGCACAACCAACAACACGAACAATTACCGTATTAGGGCAACTTGATCCAATCCGTACACTTACTTTAAAAGTAGAAACAGAAGGAAAAGTTGAAAAATTAAATGTAGAAAAAGGGGCGCGCATTAAAGCAGGAGATTTATTATTAAAATTAGCCGTTAATGATCGTCCTGCTCAACTACGTCGTGCTCAAGCGGCAGTAAAACAACATACTAAAGATGTATCAGCAATTAAAAAATTACAAAACAAACAGTTGCATGCAAAAAATAAATTATTAGAAGCCCAAGCTTTATTAGCGCAAGCCCAAGCAGATATGACACGTGTACGTTTAGATATTGGTTTTACAAAAATGTATGCACCTTTTGCAGGGGTGATCAATGAACGCTTTGTAGAGCAAGGTAGTTTTGTAGAACGAGCAAATGAAGTGATGACTTTAGTGGATGATAGCACTTTGTTAGTCAGTGGTGATGTATCACAGTACAGTATTCAACATTTGAAACAAGGGCAGCAGGTTGAAGTTGCTTTAATTGATGATAGAAAAGTCACAGGGATTTTACGTTATATTTCTGCCGTCGCTGATAGTGATACACATAGTTTTCGTATTGAAGTAGCCGTCCCCAACCCTAAGCAACAATTTATTGCTGGGATGAGTGCTATTTTACATATCCCTACTGAAACCCATCAAGCACATTTAGTGTCTCCTGCATTATTAGTATTAAATGAATCAGGAGAGTTAGGCTTAAAATCTGTGGATACAGAAAATAGTGTACATTTTCATAAAATCAATATTATCCAAACAGAAACAAAAGGCGTATGGGTCACAGGTTTACCGAATGATGTGACATTAATTACGTTAGGACAAAGTTTTGTCAGTACAGGTGAGCAAGTGATTCCTGTCAGCCAAACATTATAGTAAAGGGATATTAAATAAATGCTAGATTTTATTGCTATTTCTTTTACACGTAGTCGCACCGTTTTATTATTATTAGTATTTATTTTGATAAGTGGGGCATATGCTTATCAAAATATCCCTAAAGAATCTGACCCTGATGTGGCAATTCCGATTATTTATGTCTCTATGTCGCATGAAGGCATTTCTCCTGAAGATGCAGAACGCCTATTAGTTAAACCAATGGAGAAAGAGCTGCAAAATATCGAAGGGATTAAGGAAATGAAAGGTACAGCCAGTGAAGGGCATGCCTCAGTTACCTTAGAATTCGATGCAGGCTTTGATAGTAAACAAGCATTACAAGATGTACGTGAAAAAGTCGATATTGCTAAATCAGAATTACCTGATAGCACTGAAGAGCCTGTGGTTGAAGAGGTAAATGTTGCCTTGTTCCCTGTGATCACGGTGAGCTTATCAGGCAGTATTCCAGAACGCGCTTTATTACGTATTGCGCGTGATTTGAAAGACCGAGTAGAAAGTGTATCAGGAGTATTAAAAGTTGATATCGGTGGGGAACGAGAGGAAGTTTTAGAGGTTCTTGTCGATCCTGTCGTCATGGAAACTTATCATATCAATTATGAAGATGTATTAAGTTTTGTCCAAAACAATAACCAATTAGTTGCCGCAGGGGCAATGGATACAGGCGCAGGGCGGTTTGTAATTAAAGTTCCCGGTTTGATTGAAGACCTTGATGATATCTTAAGCTTACCTTTGAAAGTAAAAGAGAATACAGTGGTCACTTTTGCTGATATTGCGAAAGTACACCGTACTTTTAAAGACCCTGAAGGGTTTGTAAGAATTGAGGGGCAGCCTGCAATTACCTTAGAAGTCTCTAAGCGTGTCGGTGCAAATATTATTAATACTATTGCTGAAATTAGGCAAGTGGTAGAGGCAGAGCGTCAACATTTACCCAGTTCTTTAACTATCCGTTATTTACAAGATAAATCAAATGATATTCGGGATATGTTAACTGATTTACAGAACAATATTATCAGCGCGATTGTATTAGTGATGCTGGTAATTATTGCCGCTTTGGGTACACGTTCCGCATTTCTAGTTGGTTTAGCCATTCCCAGCTCCTTTTTAGCAGGGATTTTAGTATTGTATAGTTTTGGTTACACCTTAAATATCGTGATTTTATTCAGTCTTATCTTAGTGGTGGGAATGTTGGTAGACGGCGCGATTGTGGTCACCGAGTTAGCCGATCGTAAAATTAACCAAGGCGTACAGCCTACAGAAGCCTTTATTAAAGCCTCTCAACGTATGGCATGGCCTGTAGCAGCCTCTACTGCCACCACTTTAGTGGTGTTTTTACCGCTGGTTTTTTGGCCGGGGGTGATTGGGGAGTTTATGAAATACTTACCCATCACCGTGATGATTTGTCTGATTGCCTCTTTATTTATGGCATTAGTCTTTATTCCTGTATTAGGCGCATTAATCAGCCGTCCTTATCAGGGGACTTATCACAACAGTGAAGCAGGGGCGATACAAGCAGCCTATTTGTGGCTATTAAAACGTTTATTACACTACCCAGTCATCACCTTACTTGTTTCTTTATCTATACTTATTGGCTCTTATGCTGCCTATGGACAATGGGGGCGTGGGGTGGAATTTTTCCCTGATATTGAGCCACAATTTGCCCAAGTACAAATTCATGCACGCGGTGATTTATCAATTCATGAAAAAGATCACAGTGTGCGTCAGGTCGAAAAACGTATTTTAGGGATGCCTGAAGTCAGAGTAGTGTATGGGCGATCATTTAATAGTGCTACAGGCAATAATCGTGCAGAAGATGTGATTGGGGTGATTCAATTAGAATTTATTGACTGGCAATTACGCCGTAAAGCCGTTGAAATTCTGGATGAAATGCGCGCACGCACGGCTGATATCCCAGGGATTATTATTGAGCTACGCAAGCAAGAAGACGGTCCTTCAGGTGGAAAACCAATTCAAGTACAGCTCACAGCACGAGATACGGCTTTACTTAATCCTGCGGCAAAACAATTGCGTGCGATGATGGAAGAAATTGGTGGCTTTGCTGATACTGAAGATAATCGTCCTCTACCGGGGATTGAATGGCGGTTACATGTAGATCGGGAAAAGGCGGCGCGATACGGTGCAAATGTCAGCTTATTAGGTAATGCAATCCAAATGATTACCACAGGTATTAAGGTAGCAGAATATCGCCCTGATGATGCAGAGGAAGAGGTGGATATTCGGGTACGTTTTCCTTTTGGTGAGCGTAATTTAGATCAATTTTATTATCTACGTGTGCCCACGGTTAAAGGTATGATTCCCGTGACCAACTTTGTCACCTTAACGCCTGCCCCAAAAACAGGTACATTACAACGTGTGGATACACAGCGTGTGATCACCGTACAGTCTGATGTGGAAGCAGGTTTATTAGTAGATGATAAAGTTAAAGCTTTACGTCTTGCTTTAGATAAAACACCTCTAATAGGGGATGTAAAAGCAACCTTTAAAGGGGAAGATGAAGAGCAACGCGAAACCATGACCTTTTTAGGCAATGCCTTTAGTATTGCTATTTTCTTAATGCTGCTTATTTTAGTCACTCAATTCAATAGTATTTATCAAAGCTTATTGGTCTTAAGTGCGATTATTTTCTCTACATCAGGTGTACTATTAGGTTTACTGATTACCAAGCAACCTTTTGGTATTGTGATGGTGGGAATTGGGATCATTGCCTTGGCGGGTATTGTCGTGAATAACAATATTGTATTGATTGACACCTATAATTCATTTAAACGCCAAGGTTTAAATTCTATTGATGCGGCATTAAAAACAGGGGCAATTCGTTTACGTCCTGTCTTTTTAACAGCTTTGACAACTGTGCTGGGATTAATCCCAATGGTATTTGCAATCAGTATTGATTTAATTGGACGAGATATTAGTTTTGGGGCACCGTCTACACAGTGGTGGACACAACTCTCTAGTGCGATTGCAGGCGGCTTAAGTTTTGCCACACTCTTAACGCTAGTGTTAACACCTTGTTTATTAGTTTTAGGGGATAATGTGATCGATTACTTTAAGCGAGATAAAAAGCAGCCTGTGGTACTGACAACAGAAGGGGAAGCTTCTTCTGCATAAATTAATAGAGGTATAGATTGGTGCTGATGTAGGAAAGCTAATATTTTAAGGTATGGTGATTTTTTGTTGGGTTTCTTGCACCAGCACCAATCTATCACTTAATTTTAAGGTAAATCTTCTTTATCAATGGTAGTTCTGAATTAAGAAAAATGTGGATTGCAATTGAATGGGAGATAAAAGAAGGGGTTTAACCAGCCAATAATGATTGGCTGGTTAGTAGGAATTATGCTAGGAAGTCACAGGGTAAGCTTGTTGAATCATGGTATATAATTCATCTTTAAGGTGCAGGCGGCTTTTCTTTAAATCTTCTAGGTATACATCAGAAGCGTGTTCCACTTCTTGTAAAATACGGCGAATTTCTTTATCGACTTCGTGATATTCTTCAAATAAGCGACTAAAATGGTTGTTACTTGTCTTTAACTCGTGAATTTCATCCTTGTACTCTGGGAATTCATGGTGTAAGTCATGGTGTTCGCCAAACATACTCTCACTCCTAAAGGTTTTTTCAATTTGTTATTTCTAAGTAGCTCCTAGTCTGCCACAATTGCATCAATAAAAAAATAGATTTAAGCAAAAAAAAGGGTTTAATTTTTTTATACCTTATTATTTATTTTTATAATCAATAGGTGAATATTTTATTATCTAGACAGTATAAAAATAAATAATCAGGATTATTTTTTTATATGATTGATATTTAGTTTCTTTTCACTGCTAATGTAACAACATTAAGTTTTATAGGGCGTAATATAAAGTAAATATTTTTTATCGTAAAATAGCCCTTATTTTTAATCTAAGAAGAAGTTACCAAGGTGATGTAGAGATTTTATTGCTCCCCCCATCAGGACAATATTGTTCTACAGCTTTATTTTTTACCAGTTCAAAGCAGACTCGACGCGTAGAAGAGCCTGAAAAATTAGCCTGTTTAATATTCACCCCTTGACTAAAAAATACATCATCCAATGCCGTGTATTGTAAATTGGTATTTTTTAATACACAGTGACGTAAATCTGCCCCTTGTAATTGTGCACCGTATAAATTAGCTTGACTTAAATTACTACGACGTAAATCTGCCCCTTGCAGTTGTGCACTACGTAAATCTGCATGAAGTAATACCGCCCAGCCTAAATCTGCCCCACGTAAATCTGTTTCACTTAAACCTGCATGGCTAAAATTCACCCCACGTAAATCATTACTGTTTAAATCCGCCCCTTGGAGCTGTGCTTTTTGGAAGGAGGCACCTGTTAACACTGTTTGACTTAAAATCGTTTCACGTAAGACACTTTGATGAAATTTTGCATGGCTAAAATTTGCCTGATTAGCATCAATTTCACTTAAATCTGCTTGGGAAAAGTCAGCTTGGGAAAAGTTGGCGCGTTCTAAAGTGGCACGGCGCAAATCTGTATGAGAAAAATTTGTCCCTGTTGCAGAGACTTGGGTTAAATCAGCGGTACGCAAATCAGCCCCAGCAAGGTTGGCTCCAGTCAGATTACTGTGTTGCAAATTTGCCATGACTAAAATAGCACGACGTAAATCAACATGATTTAAATCGAGGTGACGCAGGTCAGCGTGTTGTAAATTACAGCCAACACAAGCGCGTGTTTTTTGTAATCGCTCTAAATTTGTGGCAACAGTGTTTGCAGAACTGTTTAGAGTGAATACAATTAAACAGGTAGAAAGTGTTAATTTTAATAGTATGTCAGAGTATATAGCCATGGCAATCAGTATAAATAAGAATTATGACAGAATATCCATGCAAAAAATTAACCATATTAATCTAGATAAAGAAAACGTCTATATGATTAGTATATCTATACATTTTAGTTAATACACATGATAATACTTGAGTCGTTTACAAAGATATTACACGGAGTTTTTAAATAATGAAACCTGAATTGGTTAGTTTTCCTTTATGTCCTTTTGTGCAACGTGCAGCAATTGTTTTATTAGAAAAAGAGGTGGAGTTTGATATCACCTATATTGATTTGATGGATCCACCTGATTGGTTTCTCGCCATTTCACCGTTGAAAAAAGTGCCTTTATTAAAGCTTGATGAGGAAGTTTTATTTGAATCAGCGGTGATTTGTGAGTGTTTGGATGAATTGTACCCACCGAGTATGCACCCTGAAGATATTATTCAACGGGCTAAGAATCGGGCTTGGATTGAGTTTGCATCCCACTTATTTATGTTAAATTTTCAAGTGAGTATGGCAAAAACAGCAGAGGAGTTTGCGGAGAAACAACAAGCTTTACATAATGATTTAATGAAAGTTGAGCCGCATATTAATGGGCAAGGTTTTTTTAATGGCGGGGAGCAATTTTCTATTGTGGATGCGGCGTTTGCACCACTTTTTGTACGTATGAATTTTGTGAGTCAGAGCAAGCCGTTTGAGTTTGTGGGCGAGATGCCAAAAGTAGACGCATGGGCAGCACGTTTATTAGCACGGGAAAGTGTACGTAATTCTATTCCTGCTAATTTAGAAGAGCGGTATATTAAGCGTTTTGCTTCTCAAGGGGCGTATTTTGCACAGTCTTAAGAAAAGCTGATAGCTTAAGTTTTGCTTTTATTCCCGTGTGTTCTTACACGGGAGTATCTTGGATCACAAATACTTTTCTTATCACAATATAGAACATTGTAACCAGATAACCCTTAACTTAATAGCAGTGTTGCAACAACTTGCACTTATTTTTCATAAAACAACAGAATTCTCTTCCTTTTTACCCAGTACCCCCTTCATAAATAAATACTAAAATAGTCAGAAAATAAAGAAAATCTCTATATATAATAATAATTAACAAATTAAAGTCGCATGAAATAAAGAACCTGCGTATAATTAGCTGTTTTATCCTTCCTAGCTAAGGCTAAATAAAGAAAAATACAAGGTATACCTTAGTTATTTGTTTAGTATTTTTTTATTGAAAGCCTAAATTAAGAAAGGCGTACCCACAGTTAATCATAATGTCATTGAATAACTGTAAACTTCCTTATACTTATCTAAAAATTAACATATTTAACGGAGTGATTCTGCATGGCAGTTGAACGCACATTGTCTATTATTAAACCTGACGCAGTAGCTAAAAACGTAATTGGTGAAATTTATTCACGTTTTGAAAAAGCAGGCTTACAAATTATTGCTGCTAAAATGTTGCACTTAACTCGTGAACAAGCAGAAGGCTTTTACGCTGTACATAAAGAGCGTCCTTTCTTCGGTGAATTAGTTGATTTTATGACGTCTGGTCCTGTGATGGTACAAGCCTTAGAAGGTGAAAATGCAGTGATTGCTCACCGTGACATCATGGGTGCAACCAACCCTAAAGAAGCAGCTGCTGGCACAATTCGTGCTGATTTTGCTGAAAGTATTGATGAAAATGCAGTACATGGTTCTGATGCAACAGATACAGCAAAAAATGAAATCGCTTATTTCTTTAGCGATGCTGAAATTGCACCACGTACACGCTAGTATTGTTTGAAAAATAGAGTCCTCCCTGTGAACAAACCTGTCAACTTACTTAACTTTGATCACCAAGGATTGCGTGATTATTTCCATAGCTTAGGAGAAAAGCCATTTCGTGCCACACAGGTACTAAAATGGATACATCAACAAGGTGTATTTGACTTTGACCAGATGACTAATTTAAGCAAAGCTTTACGCGAACGCTTAAAAACATGTGCCCAGATTACATTACCTGAAATTGCCACCACACAGGCTTCCAGTGATGGAACACGTAAGTGGTTACTGCGTCTTGATGGCGGTAACACAATTGAAACGGTATTTATTCCAGAAGGTACACGTGGAACACTCTGTGTTTCTTCACAGGTGGGCTGTATTTTAGATTGCAGCTTTTGCTCTACTGCACAACAAGGCTTTAATCGTAACCTCACCACGGCTGAAATTATCGGTCAACTATGGTTTGCAGAACATGCATTGCGAGAAGAAGGGCATGCCTCTACATTTGGTACTGAACGCGCTGTCACCAATGTAGTGATGATGGGCATGGGTGAACCCTTAGCAAATTATGATAGTGTAGTCACTGCAATGAAATTAATGTTAGATGATAATGCCTATGGCTTATCATGGCGACGAGTGACTTTAAGCACCTCAGGCATTGTGCCTCCCTTGGCACGCTTAAAAGAAGACTGTCATGTCAGTTTAGCTATTTCTTTACATGCAACAGATGATAATTTGCGTGATGAATTAGTACCAATTAATAAAAAATATCCCATTAAAGAATTAATTCAAGCCTGTCATGCTTATGTCGATGTTGATCAACGCCGCCATATTACCTTTGAATACGTGATGCTCAAAGGCATTAATGACAGCCCTAAGCAGGCGCGACAACTGATTACCTTATTGCAAGGTCTACGATCTAAAGTTAATCTTATCCCTTTTAATCCTTTTCCTAATACACATTATGAATGTTCATCAACTGAGACTATTGAACGTTTTCGTGATATCTTAATGAAAGCTGGTGTGATCACGATGACCCGTAAAACACGGGGTGATGATATTGATGCTGCCTGTGGACAACTAGCAGGAAAAGTACAGGATCGTACACATCGTCAGCTAAAAAATATCCCCATTTATACTGAAGAAAAAAGGACGTAAGTAAAGCTCTATGTTTAATATCAAAAACGGTGCTAAAACATGTCTTTTCGGTCTGTGTTGTACTGTCTTATTGGTATCTTGCACAGGCGGTACAGGAAACAGTAAAAATAATGATTTAGGCGGGCAACAAAAAACCCAGTCAAAAGGGGCAGAGATAAACCTTAAATTGGGTGTTGAATACATGCGCCGCCAGCAATATGATATTGCCTTAGAAAAGTTAAAACGCGCATTAACTGATGATGAAAATTATGCAGATGCACATAATGCTATTGCAATTTTATATGAACGTTTGGGGCGTTTTGAGCAATCCAGTACACACTATAAAAAAGCGGTGACATTAAACCCTTCTGATTCAAATATACAAAATAATTACGGTCAATATTTATGCCGTCAGGGGCATTGGGCTGAGGCTGAAAATCACTTCTTACGTGCCATTGATAACCCCTTATATAAAAAACCTTATGTACCATATGTTAATGCAGGCATTTGTACATTACGCCATAAACAATATGAGAAAGCAGAAAGTTATTTTCGTAAAGCTTTAAAAGCTTTTCCTGATTTTTCGCTTGCCCTATTTCAAATGGCGAAGCTAAATTATGAAACCAAAAATTATTCATACGCCCGTAACTATTTAGAACGTTACCTTCATGTGGCACAACAAACCCCCCAAACTTTATTGCTTGGTATAAAAATTGCGCGTCAATTAAATGATCGTGATACGGAAACACGATATAGCTTATTATTACGCTCAAAATACCCTGATGCTGAAGAAGTACAACAATTAAAGCAATTCATGCATTAATACCTCTTTAAAATTTTTACTAGGCAGCTTGGGCAGACAACAGGATTAATTTTAGTAAAGCGTTATGACTTCACATATAGATTCCTTGACACAACAAGACAATGTGGTGACGAATGACGTGCCAGACACACGCACAGCATCTGAACCGCCTACTGAAACCCAGACTGAAAGCCTTTATTCTTCTGATGAGAGCAGTACACCAACAGTAGATAATATCAATACAACTGAACATAGTTTTAGTAATATTGATCAAGAACTTGATAGCTTATTAAAAGATAAGCCTTATGAAGATAAAGAGTTTGATAGCACATTCTTTTCCAGTAAAGCAGATGAAGAAATAAGTTCCCCCTCTTTATCTTCTTCTACAAGTCATGATGATAATAAAGAAGATAAAGAGGCAGAATTTGATGTATTTGATGCCAATATTTATCTAGATGATACTAATCTACGTGCTGGGGAGAAATTAGGCAAAATTCGGGAAGCAAAAGATTTATCTTTGCCCCATATTGCCAATAAGTTATACCTTAATCCACATGTGATTGAAGCCTTAGAAAATGGGGAATACAGCCAAATTTCCTCACCTATCTTTGTACGTGGGTATTTGCGTAATTATGCAAAATTTTTAGATGTTAATCCTGAGCCTATTATTGAGCAAGTGAATAAAGAATTAGGGCATCAACCCCTTCCACAAATTATTCCTCAAGCCATACAGCAATCTACACCAACAGAAGCAACACACCGTACTCCTTTTATGCTTATTTCAAGCATTATTATTGCTGTGATCATGTTGGTTATGATGGGGTTATGGGCTTCTTCACCTGAAAGAAATTTTCCCAGCTTACCTGATTTAAGCCAGCTTAGTTTTTGGAGCAAGGATAGTACAGAAGAAAATGATAATGGTGAGGCTCTCACTGATCCAAATTTTGCTGAAGAAAATAGCGATAAACCTATCCCATTAAGTAGTGTTGGCAGTTCATTCCAAACAAATGGAGAAGGAACTGTATTTACACCACCGTCTGAAGCAGCTGATACAAATAATGCAGAAGCAGGTACAACACTGGGTCAACCTGTCCCACTCTCTGAAGCAGTGAGTACAACACCTTTAACAGATATTACCACAGCTAACCCAGCGACAAGCCCAAGTGAGCCAGCAGCAGCAACAACAACAGAGGAAGCACCTGTTGTAGTTGATACCCCTGATTTGAATACAATTAGTATTCATTTTGCTAATCGTACATGGACAAGTGTACTTGATAGTACAGGAAAAGAGTTTTTTGGACGTACTGCTAAAGCAGGCAGTGAACACAGTTTTACAGGGACACCTCCTTTCCGTTTGAAGTTTGGTATACGTAGTGGTGTCACCATTGATTATGCAGGGGAAAAAATTGATTTTGCCAGTTCTGCTAAACGTCGTGGTAAACGTATTACAATTGGGCAAGCCGCAGAATAAATGCAGGTATAAAGAGTTAAGACTATGCAAAAACAGGCAGAATTTACGATTAATCGCCGTGTCAGTCGTAAAATTTATGTTGGAGATGTTGCAGTGGGCGGTGATGCGCCTGTTTCTGTGCAAAGTATGACTAATACAGAAACCTGTGATGTGACGGCAACCGTAGCACAAATTGCTGCACTGGAAAAAGCAGGCGCTGATATTGTTCGTGTGTCTGTGCCCTCTATGGAAGCAGCAGAAGCGTTTGGGCAAATTAAGAAATTAGTTAATGTCCCACTGGTTGCTGATATTCATTTTGATTATAAAATTGCATTACGTGTTGCAGAGCTAGGGGTTGATTGTTTACGTATTAACCCTGGGAATATTGGACGAGAAGATCGGGTTCGTGCTGTGGTAGATTGTGCACGTGATAATAATATTCCTATTCGTATTGGTGTTAATGCAGGATCTTTAGAGAAAGAGCTACAAAAAAAATATGGTGAGCCGACCTCTGATGCATTAGTTGAATCGGCATTACGTCATATTGATATTTTAGATCGCTTAAATTTCCCTGATTTTAAAATTAGTTTAAAAGCTTCTGAAGTATTTATGACGATTGCCGCTTATCAAAAATTAGCGTCACAAATTGAACAACCTTTACATCTTGGTATTACTGAGGCAGGAGGTTTTCGTGCTGGGGCGGTTAAATCAGCCATTGGTTTAGGGATGTTACTTTCCCAAGGAATTGGTGACACGATTCGGGTTTCTTTAGCTGCTGACCCTGTTGAGGAAATTCGGGTAGGTTTTGATATTCTTAAAAGCTTACATATTCGCCAGAAAGGTATTAACCTGATTGCTTGCCCTTCCTGTTCTCGTCAAAACTTTGATGTCATCAGTACGGTGAACGCATTAGAAGAACGCTTAGAAGATATTTTAACGCCTTTAGATGTAGCAGTCATTGGGTGTATTGTTAATGGTCCTGGGGAAGCTAAAGAGGCACATATTGGTCTCACAGGTGGGGCACCAAATAATTTATTATATGTTGGTGGTAAACCTGATCATAAAGTCAAAAATGCAGATATTGTTGATCAATTAGAGCAGGTTATTCGCCAACGTATCGCCCAACAAGCAGAGGCAGAGGGGAATGAAAAAATTATCCCCATAAAAGCCATCTAAAATTAACAGCAACTAACTTTTATCTTCTTTAGGTATGTTAATAAAGTTAAATCTTTGTGCCACCTCAGCACGTTGAATTGCTTGAAGCGTACATTTCTGTCCTTGCCATATGACAGGTAAATAAGGTTTATTACAGGGGGGGTGCAATAGTATTTCATCATTGATTTGCCCCCCTTGTTCATCTTGTAATACATTAATAAAATCAAGCATATCACGATCTAGTAATACCCCAATTCCCTGTTCTGTCTCTAATAGTACACTCCCTTCTTCATCAATATAAATACTTTGTAAGTTATTAGTTTGTACTCCTATATGGCTTATTAAGCAATCTAAAGATGATAAACGATAGACCCATGGTGTATACTCTAATTGCACATAAACACGCTGAGGACCGTTTTGAAAAAACCACTGCCCTGTTGTATCGGCTAAATAATTACGTTGAATAAATGCTAGGGTATTATCATGGACTAATTTTTCTGTTTTAAGCCACCATTGTCCACGTTGATCCAATGATAACCATCCATATACATTAGGTACATTAGGCCACTTTAGAAGTGATGCTATAACACTTTTATCCACTTTTTCCCCTTTATTATTATTACTTATAACTTGAATAAAACGATGTTATTATCCAATAATAAACCAGCTATACTATATATAGTTTACTTGCTATCATCAGATAAACAGCCTCCACAGTGTGGGCACTGTGTAGCGTGATGCTGTGCTTTTTCACGCTCTTCCTTGCGTTTTTGTACTTGTTCAATAAACCCTGCCCCTAAAATACCTGCAGGTAGTGCAAATAACCCTAAACCTGTAATAGCAATAATAGAGGTAAACACTTTTCCCACTAAAGTGACAGGATAAATATCACCATAACCAATTGTTGTGAGCGTAATAACACCCCACCATAATGCAGCAGGGATATTAGGAAAGGCATCAGGCTGGGCTTCGTGTTCAAAAAAATAAATTGCAAAGGATGAAAAAACTAATAGAATTGAAATAAAAAACAAGGTCAAAATTAAATCTTCACGCCGCTCATACAATACGTCACCTAATAATCCAAATGATTTATAATAGCGGACTAACTTTGTAAGACGTAATATCCGTGTTAAACGCAAAATTCTCAAGAAGCGTGAATCACCACCAAAAATAACGAGATAAAAAGGTAGAATAGCACAGAGATCAAGAATCATTAATGGGGTAAACATAAAACGAATTCTTCCCCAAATAGGATGTGAATAGCGTTCATCTTCTGTACAAACCCAAATACGTATAAGGTACTCAACAGTAAAAATCAGGACTGAAAAAATCTCAAAATATACAAAAAAATCATGATAACTTTGATTCAAAGACTCTACACTTTCTAAAGCAATAGCAATTGTATTTAAAAAAACTAAAAGAATAATAAATGAATCAACAAAATGACTTGTTTTATCATCTGTTTGTTTAACATCAATAATTTCTTTAATTCGTTTTTTTGTAATCATTTACACTTTATCCATTTTAAATTATCCATATAATATGCAGATATATCACATATAGTTGCCTGTAAAATAACAAATAAAATGAAAGGTGTATACTTTTATATAACGCTAGGTTTATGAGCATTACATCAACAATGATGCCTTTTAAATAGGGTATGATTATTTTTAGATTAATTTACTGTATTGATGATAGGTATATAAAACGTGTTTTTACTATTTAACATAATAGAGTCATAGATAAATATCGGATATTTTTATTAATGGTTAGTTTTAATCGGTATAACTTAAGCATCTCAACATTACTATTGGGTATCATTATTTCTGTAATGATTTATAGTTTAAGTCGTAGTACTGAAGAGCAAAATTTTCAAATAAAGTTTGAGCGGCATGCCTCTGATATTATTCGTACCATTGAGGTTGGATTTGATATGCGTATTGAAGCATTACGCTCCTTACAAAGCTTATTTATAACCTATCATACGGTGACGCGTGAAAAGTTTAATACCTTTGCACATCATCTTTTATTACGTTATCCAAGTATTCAAGCATTAGAATATATTCCTATTGTAGAGCATACTCAAAGAGAGCATTTTGAACAGGCAACACGTAATGAAGGGTATCCTAGTTTCCAAATTACTGAACGTTCCGCAGATAAAAAAATGGTCAAAGCAACGGTGCGCAACCATTATTACCCTGTATATTATGTTGAACCAATGAAAGGAAATGAGCCTGCCTTTGGTTATGACTTAGGCTCAAATTCTACACGTTTAAAAGCGATTGAATTAGCGCGTGAAACAGGGGCTATGATGGCAACAGGGCGCATCACCTTAGTACAAGAAAAAGCAAAGCAATTTGGGACTTTATTACTTTTACCTATCTACAGAGGTAATTTTGTTAAACGTTCTCATTTTGAGGGGCTATTAACCCAAGTTTTACGAATTGGAGATACTGTTAATAGTAGTTTACACGGTGTAAATAGCTATGATTTATCTATTCAAATTGATGATATTACTAAGAAAGAACTTCCAGAGCAACTTTATAATAATGGGATGGTGATTGCAAAAAAGTATAAAACCTATACAAATACTTTTAAGGTTGGGAAGCAAAATTGGGAAATTGTTATTCGTACGACCCCATTATATGATAAACACCAAAATATATCCCAAGCTACTCAAATATTTATTTTTTGCATGGTTTTTACTTTTGCTATCAGTATATTTCTATTTATTGCTTTAAGTTTACGTGATAAATTACGTGCTCAAGAGCAAATACGCATTAATGAAGATAAGCTACAACAGTTTTTAAATGCTATTCCATTAGGCATTTATGTGATCGATAACTTAGGGCAATTAAGTTATATTAATCAAACAGCAACAGAATTATTAGGAGGGGAATTTCATATCCATCATCACCCTGAAACCTTCCTTTCGCATTATAATGCTTGTGTCACAGGTACGGATAAACCATACCCAGAAGAACTTTTTCCACCCCTGCATACATTAAAATTTCAAACAGCTTCTCATATTGATGATATTGAAATTATTCAACATAATACACATATCCCTCTTGCCATATTTAGTACACCTATTTTTAATGAGCAGCATAAATTTGCTTATGTGTTAACGGTATTACAAAATATTCAAGCCCAAAAACAAATTGAAGCAACCCGTATTCACCTTGCTCAAGAGCAGGAAGCAAAAAATGTTGCACTTAGACTTAATAAAGAAATTGCACAAAAAAATAAGGCGTTATTGCATTTAAATGAAGAGAAAGATGAGTTTTTAGGGATTGTTGCCCATGATTTAAAAAACCCACTATCTGTCATCTTGGGCTTATCTGAAGAAATTCAGGAGTGCAAAACAGAGTTAACAAAAGAAAATATTTGTGCATTAGTTGATATGATGCAAATCAGTGCTCAGCAAATGTTAACATTAATCATTAATTTACTTGATGTCAATATGATTGAATCAGGACAGATCCAAGCACAAAACAGTCTTATTGATATACAAAAGATAGTGCAGAACCTTATTAAACAATATCAAATACGTGCACAAAATAAAAATATCACCATTGAACTTCAAGTTGATGTACAGGATTGTTATATTGAAAGTGATGAAACTATTTTGCATCAAATTTTTGATAATTTATTGTCTAACGCATTAAAATATTCACCTTATGGTGAAACTGTTATTATTCGTTTACACCGTAAAAACAGTCAAATTGTCTGCAGTTTTTATGATAACGGGCAAGGTTTAACGGCAGAGGAACAAGCACATTTATTTAAAAAATTTAGTCGCTTATCTCCAAAGCCTACAGCGGAAGAGCATTCTACAGGCTTAGGATTATTCATTGTGAAAAAATTGGTTGATATGATTCAAGCCAGTATTCATTGTGAAAGTGAACCTAATAAAGGGGCTTGTTTTAGTGTTCGATTTACTGCTTATCTTCCCCCTGTTGATTGTCATAATACATGGTAATTTAGCAAGCTTTACTGGTGAGTATATAAATATACCATTTTTTATCCTGCCTTCTTTTCATGATTTATACTAAGTATAAACTAGAGTCTTTTTTTATCTTATGAATATAGCCACTATTGATCAATTTGTTGGAAACACTCCTCTGGTACGTTTACAACGTTTAGCCACTCACCGCACAAATACTATTTTAGTTAAATTAGAGGGGAATAACCCTGCAGGCTCAGTGAAAGATCGCCCTGCATTGAGTATGATTGAAGAGGCTGAAAAGCGCGGTGATATTCAAAAAGGGGATACCTTAATTGAAGCCACCAGTGGTAATACTGGTATTGCGTTGGCAATGGTTGCAGCAATGAAAGGCTATAAAATGGTGTTGATTATGCCTGAGCATATGAGTGTTGAACGTCGTATGTTAATGAGTGCTTATGGTGCAGAGATTATTTTGACCTCTAAAGAAGGCAGTATGGAAGAAGCCCGTGATTTAGGTATTCAAATGGAGAAAGAAGGCAAAGGGCGCGTGCTGAATCAATTTGATAATTTTGATAATCCACTTGCACATTATCGGACGACAGGCCCTGAAATTTGGCGTGATACAGAGGGAAAAATCACCCATTTTGTGAGTGCAATGGGCACAACGGGAACAATTATGGGTGTTTCTCGTTTTCTAAAAGAGCAAAATGAGGCGATACAAATTGTGGGGGTACAACCTAGTGAAGGGGCAAGTATCCCAGGGATTCGTCGCTGGCCTGTGGAGTATTTACCTAAAATATTTGAAGCGGCTCGTGTAGATAAAACGATTGATATTGATCAGGATGAAGCTGAGAATACGACGCGTGCTTTAGCCGTACAAGAAGGGATTTTTGCAGGGATTTCATCAGGCGGCGCGGTTGCCGCAGCGTTGCAATTATCGGAACAAGTAGAGAATGCAGTGATTACTGCTATTATTTGTGATCGCGGTGATCGTTATCTATCAACAGGAGTTTTTCCTGCGTAAAGGTTGTGTTTGAAAAGAAAGGGGCAATCTTATGGAGTCCCTTTTTCTTTAATTCTCATATTAATAAATTAAGTTATAGTCATTTTTCTTCAGTATAAATACGTTCATTTTCTGGAATATTTGCATACCACTTAATGCATTGCTCGACACAAATTTTTAGGCATTTAGTAAATTGCTCATGTAAAACTATGGGTATTTCATTACCTTTTAGTTTGTAATTTGCTTTTGCATGAGCAATTGAGTTTCTTGTATCAGCTATACATGACCCCAGTCCTTTTAATTTTTCTAACTCATTTATATTTCTTCTATTCCAGTGTATTTTATTTTTTATTTCTCTTGAAATAACGGCATCTAATTTATTAAAATCACAACACTCAAGAATAGTTTCTCTAATTCTTTCTTTATCTGTTTTTTTAGCATATTCACTATAAATTTTATCAAGCTCTTTTATAAAATTAATTTGTGAACTGTTATCCATGCTATCTAGTTGATTTTTAATGTCTTGATAGTGGTTTTTATGTGCTACTGTTTTAGATATATACTCAATAATTTTTGTGAATTTTAAAATAGCACTGGTTTTATCATAAAAAATAGTATTTATTGCTTGGTAATATAAATCTAATATATCAGACATTCCTTTACTACTAATCTTACCACTTAAAATAGTTGATATAGCTTGTTGTTCAAAATTTTTTTTAGGCTCTGTATTTTGAAGAGAAAATTCATTATTCCAATCCCAAAATTTAGGTGACTCAATAAAATCTAAATCTAATTGTGTACTTAAGTCAAATATATAAGCTTTGTATATTTCTTTTATTTTTGCTAATTTTTCATTCTTTGTATCATTTTTATCATACTGATTAAACTCAACCTCTATAAAAAATTCATCTGCTGAAAATGGATTGTTGTAGCTGTCATACATTCTTTTTTTAGCTGCTAATACCCCAAAAATTGAAAAATTCTTAATTAATTTACATGTATAAATAATACCTTTTTCATGATACTGAATCTCAAATAATCCAGATTGAAATTTGTCTTCTTTTTCCCAAATATACTCAAGAATCTCATTATTACTTTCATTATTTAGGTGTAATTCAATACGTACCAAACACCGCTGACTTGTTAAACAATAAAGATATCCTTCTTCATCATTAGTAGTTTTTGATTTGTTTTTAGCTTTTTTTATAAGTTCTGCTGTTTTTAATTCATCCAGAAATAGGATGATATCCTTGTACTGAATGGTGTAACTATCATCACACCCAGATATATTTAAATAAAATTCAAAGCTATGATTATCATTAATTTTTTTAAATTTACTTAAATGGTAATCTTCTATATACAATAAAAGATCATCTGAGAGTAAGTTATAATCTTCTTCTAATACCTGAAGTGCATTTATAGTTGATTGAATAGAGTTATCCATAATTTATATCCTTTTAAATAGAATCAACCAAAAGAATAGAGGGAATAAGGAAAGCTATGAGTAGTTAAAAAGGAGAGAAACCCCCTCCTTTTTCTTCTTAAAACTAGAGTTTTAAACGTTTAAAAACAAACTCTGGAATACTGCGAATGATCAACATGATCAACCACCAGAAAGAAGGTAAGTAAACACAACTTTTTTCTTTCTCAATCCCTTGATAAATCCCTGTTGCCACTTGCTCAGGACTTGCCCACAACGCGCCTTTTTTAAACTCAGCTGTCATAGGCGTATCAACAAACCCTGGTTTGACTGTTAATACATTCACATTAGCGGGTGCAAGACGATTACGTAAGCCCGATAAGAAAATACTCACTGCGCCTTTTGCTGTGCCATAAATGTAATTACTTTGTCGTCCACGATCCCCCGCTACAGAAGAAATCACTGCAATACTGCCATAACGTTGCTGTTCAAGCTGATTAGCAATCGGGGTCAATAAAGACACAACACTTAAAAAGTTTGTACGTAATGCCTCTTCAGCCACAACATATTCCTGTTCCCCTGCCTTTTGATCATCCAATACACCATGTGCAATCAATACCGTATCTAAACCGTTTAAACTCACTGTGGCTTGGCTTAAAATAGTGGGGTGATGCTCAAACTCGTTTAAATCAAAAGCAGCATAATCAACTTTATGTGCGCCTTGTAAACGTAAATCCTCCGCTTGTTGGGCTAATTTTTCCTCATTACGCCCGACAAGAAAAAGCGCGTCTTTTTGTTGCGCAAAAAGGCGGGCAGTCGCTTGAGCAATCGCAGAGCTTGCTCCAATAATTAATATTTTACGCATATTTTTTGTTCTCAACGGGTAACACGTCGCCAAAATGATGATGAAAAGCGTGGATCAATATATTGACTGAAAGCTTCCCATTGTGGGTAATAAGTTTTAAAGCTTTGTGAAGATAAACGGGCATCTTTACAAGGATAGACTGCACCTTGTGCTTCACGCACAATGGCATCTAAACGTTCAAGTAAGGCAAAGGTTGCTGCCCCTTTCATAGGAAAATCAAGAGCTAAAGTCACCCCTTTACGAGGGAAAGATAACATCCCCATTGCTTCAACATCCCCAAAGTTTTTCAATACAGCTAAAAAGGAGCTTAACCCTGATTCGGCAATCGTGGATAAAATTTCGGTAATAATACGGTGATCGTCATTGGGGACAACACATTGATATTGTAAAAATCCTCGTGTGCCATATAAACGATTCCATTCTAAAATGGCATCTAATGGGTAAAAGAAAGGATCATAATCAGTTAGCCCTGTGACCACCTTTTCACTTTGTTGGTTATAATATAATTGGTTAAATAATTGTACTGTTTTGGCATTCAGCGCGAAGTTTGGTAAGTTAATCGGCATCGTCCGCGCAATAGCAGGCAGTTTTTGTAAAAAAGGGGTGTTCCATGTTTCAGGAATCTCCTCTTTTTCAATATGATTTCCACGGAAAAATAAGCCACGTCCTAAATGACTGCCTTTTGCACTGCAATCTACCCATGACATAGTGTATTCATAGTCTTGATCAGATTCAGCAGAAAGACTAAAAAATTCTTCTACATTTTCAAATTGAATATTTTCTGTTTTCATCGCTCGATGATGAATAGGACGTAGCGTAAATTCTGCCCATGTAATTAAACCTGTTAAGCCTAAACCTGCAATGGTGGCAGTAAAGAGTTCGGTATTACTATCAGGGGAACATAATAAACGTTCTCCATCAGAACGTAATAATTCAAAGCAACGAATATGTTTACCAAAAGTCCCTGCTTTATGATGATTTTTACCATGTACATCATTGGCAATTGCGCCGCCTACCGTGACAAATTTCGTCCCTGGGGTAACAGGTAAAAACCATCCTCGCGGTACAGCAAAATCTAAAATTTCAGCAAAGCTCACCCCTGATTCACAACGTAATACACCTGTTTGCTCATCAAAACTGATAAAACGATTTAAGGTACGTGTGGTTAATAACATGCCTTGATCATTAAGGCAAACATCACCATAACTGCGCCCTAAACCATGTGGTAATAACAAGGTATCACTATAGGGTAAGCTATTATTGCGCCAACTTATTGGGGTGCTTTGCTGTGTGACTTTGGGGAATCGCCCCCATGACGTGTAGTTGTTAGACATAATGTCACACCATTAAATGAAGAATAAATGGAGGTTTTATTTTTATACCAAGATATAAAGGTATAACAGGTTTTTGATGTAGACGCTTATAAGTAAGTTAAGCATTTGCTATTGTTGCAATACGTCTACATCTGTATTTTTTCTTATCTGGTGATACTAAATGAATTTAGCTAATAACATCATTGTCATCATTAATAACACCACCACCCAGCTAACTCTATCTGTAAGGGCGAAGTGAACAGGATCATCCATCATTTGGTGTCGTCGCGCTAAGAACCAGATGCGCGTAATCCAGTACAACAAAATGGGTGAAATCAACCAAAGTAAGACAGGAGAGTCGTACATTTGTTGTGTATTAGGTGTATCAATATAAAGTGAAAAAACTAATACGGCTAAATAACCACTGGTTGGCCCAACACTGCTAATCATATCCAAATCATCACGGTGATAATCACGATTTTTGATTTTATGTTCTGTTAACTGTAGTAATTCTACATAGCGTTTTAAAAACGCTAAGCTCATAAATAAGAATACAGAAAATGCTAATATCCATGATGATAAAATAATATTCATCGCCACCCCACCAATAATAATGCGTAAGGTAAATAAGCTGGCGAGGGTCACAACATCGAGTACCATTTTAGTTTTTAAATAAAATGAATACAGGATTGTAGTGCATAAATAAACGATTAATAACACAACAGCAGAAGGAGATAAGAAGGCTGCAATACAGAAACTGACCGTTAATAAACCAAAAAATAGCGGTAAACTATATTGAATAGGAATCAAACCTGCTGCAAAGGGGCGTTTTGATTTGCTCTGATGATGACGATCAGCGGTTAAATCTAATAGGTCATTAAGAATATAGCCTGCTGAGGCAGTGAGACTAAAAGCAATAAAAGTCAGTACCCCATCTGCGACTTTACCAAGAACTAAAAATTCATGGGAAGTAATCAAGGGGAGAAAAATCAAAACATTTTTCACCCATTGGTGCATTCGTATGGCTTTTGCCCATGTTTTCCATGTTGCTTTAGGCGCGGTAAATACACGTGCATCAGGATAACTGCGTTGTAATTTCTCACTGGGGGCAACTAAATAAAATTCTTTTAATTTATCAAATAGCGGGATATCAGCAGAAGAATCACCCATATAAGCAAATCCTGTTCCTGCATATTTTTCATTTAATAAGTTATATTTTGCTTCACTGCGCAAGTTGACAGTATCGGTGGAGGCATAATAGGCATCAAAGAGCTTTAAATGGTCAAATACATTTTTGGCAATGCTTTCATGGGCTGCGGTTGCTAAGACAATATAACGCCCTTGTGCCCGTTGTTCACGTAGGTAAGCCAGTACATTTTCACGGTAAGGTAAGGCATCCGCTGGCACATCTACATACTGTGCAATATGCTGTTTAAAAGCAGCTTTCCCTTCTAATAACCAAAAAGGTAATAAAAAGATTTGCCAAGGATGATGACGTAATAATATAAACAAACTTTCCCATAGGGTGTCGGTGGCAATTAAAGTACCATCTAAATCAACACACAATGGGCGTTGTTGCGCAGTATCCATTGTTTTTGTCATAATGTATTTTTAGTCCTATACACTTATTTTTTTAATCGGCTGGGCTGGAATACCCCCAGCAAGTGTTTGGGCAGGAATATTTTTTGTCACTACCGCATTTGCGGCAATTATAGCATTATCACCAATCTGCACACCTGCTAAAATGGTGACACCGCGTCCAATCCATACATTTTCACCAATATGAATAGCGGCACTACTATGTCCTGCATTCCGTAAAGGCTGCTGTCCATCAAATACATGATTTGCATCGCGAATACTGCAATATTCTCCAATCATCGTATTATTACCTATCACTATTTTTCCAAAAGACACCAGATGTGTGCCACGAGAGATTACGACATTATCGCCTATTTCAATCTCGCCTTTTTCTTGGGTTTCTAAATATAATTCACGGTATAAATATAAATTTTTCCCTAGTTTAAATTGTGCAGTACCATGAATTTCAGCTTGTCCTAAAATAACAACACTACTATCTAATGGGGTATAAGTAGAGAGCAATGCATGTGCCCACAAGCGCGCACTGGCTAGCCTTATTTTTTCAATAGGGCGAATGATAGGAACCAGTAAAGTAAGTAGTAGCTTTTTGAATGACATAAGATGATAAACTATTTCAAGCCCCATGTTTTTTTACAAAAGAGTGCTTTAATCCCTTTCATTAACCAAATGAAGTCGCTGCCAATAGGGTGTGTATGGGCATAATGTGATTCAATCTGTTGAATTTTTTCTGTGGAGATTTTTGATTCTAAAGCTAATAATTGCTGTGCACCTAATAAGCCATATGCAACATAAGGGGGATATAAAGGGGGATTTGTTTTTGTATCAAGAGGAGCTTGTGGTGTCACGCCAATTAATGCTAATTTTCCTGTGATCACTGCCCAAAGTTTGGGAAGATGACGTAATATAGGGATTGTAGTATGCCATTCAAAAGCAATAAAAGTATGGGGGCGTAATTGTCCAGAGTCATCAATATAATAGTCATTACTACATAAAGAAATACTAAGCAAAGGATTAATTGGGTTGTTTTTAAAGGCAATAATCCCTGCTACTCCCCATAACGGTAAGGCAAGAATAGCCAAACATAATGCACATAATCGTTGGAAGGATTGATTGAAAAAGCGGCTAAAATTCTGTTGGGTTAAATTGGCAAGCACAGCATTATCATTAATTGATTCAACTGTATTTTTATCAATATTAATTAATACCGTCCCCATGATTATCGCATTTTTTAATTGTACGGCTTCACCAATATAAGTGTCAGGTAATACCACACACTGATCTAATTTGACTTGTTTATCAATAATACAATCATGTCCGACTACAACATGTTCTGCTAATTGAGCAGTGTTATGGATACGACAAAAATTCCCTACTAAACCATGCATGGTTTTATTTACATAACTACGTCGACCTACCCATAAATGAGGTGAAACACGTTGTCCTGTTAATATAATATGCGGGTAACGCCCTGCTAGTAAATCAATATTGGCTTGGTGATATACTTCAAGTGTATGTAAAAAGGAAAAATTTCCTTTTATAGAGAGTACTTGTTGTGTATCAACGGTAGGTAAGCCTTCTGCTGACCACTGCAAACTATCACAAGCTGTATAGTGTTGTTGTATATTTTTAATATAACAAACCCCAGCAAATACCTGATTAATATGAGCGTAAACATAAGGTGATGCATGATTTTTAGCATCAGAAATAAAGTCATTAAGCAGGTAGCTGGCTAATATATCTGCACGTAAACACAGATAGTCCTCTTCATTAAATTTGGCTAAATGTTGTTGTAGAAGCTTACTGGGATGTGCTTCTCCTTCACTAATAATATAGTTAACATTCATTCCCCAACGTTCACCATTGCCTACATAATGTTTTACACTGTCAGCAAAAGGAGAAATAATTAAAGTAATGTCACGAATCCCTGCAACAAGCAATGACTCAAAACAAAATTCAATGAGGGGTTTTGCCGCAATGGGGAGTAGTGCCAAGCTGCAAGTATTGGTTAATGGGTACAGTTCTGCCCCAAGACGGTCAGCAAATAAGATCGCTTTCATACATATTTTATTTATAGTGTTGGAGATGTTTAATATTTTGCGTGACAATTTCCCACGCAAACAAACATAAGAATAAACCTGCCCATACTTTACTGGTATCTTCTAAGGTCAGGCGTAAGAGCATAGCAGAGGGGAATTTTGTATCAATAACGGTCATCGCTGCAAAACATAAACCTGCACAATACAGAAAATAACGGGTTGAACGTTGACGATTTGGTAGTTCAGCTAGGAAGTGTAATAAACCTAATTCTAAAAAACCAATGGCTAATAAAATAAAGCTGTCATTAATTTGTAAAACATAACCTAATAATTCATGCAGCATAAATCGATCATCTAAGCCTAAATAGCTAAAAATAATGATTTGTGACACGCTGAAATAGTATTCACGACTGTAGCGTGGGATACAGTACAAATTAATTGCAAAGAGTAAAGCAGTTGCCCACAGAAGTACGGCACTTAAGCTGGTATTCACAGCATAAAAAATGACATCCCCTTTAATATCCGTCAAGTACTGACGTACATAGGTTTGTCCAAACTGCCATTCTATTGTTATTAAAAATAAGCTATAGAGTGAAAAAAGTATAAATATAAAAAGGTAACGTGTTTTCACAACTGATAAAACTTTGTTGTTATAAGGACTGAACGAAAAAGAAAGTACATGCCAAGTAGTTCACATGTTTCTTCCAAACACGGTGCAAATAATTGTTTTTCTATCATACCTAAGGCATAAAAATGTGCTTGCCATGCTTCCAACACTAATACAGCAGGTAAACATAATACGGCAAAAATTAAATAATAATAAGCATAAGTACGTTGTGTATTATCAGGTATGACCTTTATTAAGCGATATAACAAGATCACTAAAATGGCTAAGCCAAGTAAAAAAATAGGGGCAAAAATTAATAACCATGAAAAACCCGTTGTACTGGCACTGATATATTCAAAAGCTGTATCATTTAATAGTGTGCTTTGGCGTTCAAACCAAATACCAATTGTTTCATGAATAGAAGCTGTTTCATCAACAGATAAGGCACATAAAGCAAGGCTTGCTAACTTAAATAAATAGCGTTCAATGATGTGGATATTGTACTGTTTTGATTGCCCCCACCCTAACAATGCAAACCCCATTGCAGTTATCAAAAATAGTGTGCTGGAAAACCATGTTGCACTGGTTTGCTCTTCACGTAAATCAAGTAATTGAAAAACGCGTGCCCAATTAATACTTAAAAAGCGTTCCCAATGACTTTGATCAGCCCAATATGCGGCAAAGGTTGTCAGTGCAAAGAAAATAATTAAACCAAGTAAAGGTACACACAGCTTTTCTAAAACTTTCTGTACGCTGAGCATTATATATCACCACTGTGTTTTTCCATATAAATACGGCGTTTTATGATGTAAAAATGTTGTATAGCCTATCATGTCTGCTAATAATGTGCCAAGCATCTCATCGTGTGATAATAGTTAGCGTATACTCTACATAATAGACAACATACTATATATTTAAATGTACAATTTTATTTAGATATATTAGAGGTTATGATGAATAAAAAACTTTACTATATACATGATCCTATGTGTAGTTGGTGTTTTGGCTTTCACCCAGCATGGCAAAAACTTTTAGCCTTATTACCTGATGATATAGAAGTTATTTATCTATTGGGAGGCTTGGCAGCTGATACTACAGAAGTCATGCCTGAAAAAATGCAAGCATTTATCCGTTATAATTGGGAAAAGATAGCAACACAAATACCAGGGACTGTATTTAATTTTGATTTTTTTACACGGTGTACACCCCGCCGAGCTACTTACCCAGCATGTCGTGCTGTGATTGCTGCGGAAGTGCAACAAACAGGTGCAGGTATACGTATGACAGAGGCTATTCAAAATGCTTATTATACACAAGCAAAAAATCCCTCTGATAATGATGTATTAATAGCATTGGCTCAACAACTTGGACTTGATACACTTGTATTTTCTGAGGCACTTAATGCAGAGATAACACAAAAAACTTTGATAAAGCAAGTGCAATATGGACGGCATGAATTAGGCGTATCTTCTTTTCCTAGCCTTGTTATCAGTAATAAAAAACAACTGACTCGTATTCCTATTGATTATATTAACGCAGATTCAATGCTACGACATATTTTATATGCAATAGCTTAAGCTGCAATATATAGCATATTTAATTTACTGGTAATAGACACGCATTTTGCTATGGCAGTGTGGCGTTACATGCAACGCCACTATAGTAAGAGCAAAATCAATTCATCACTAATAAGGTTTCTTCATATCATGATATTTGATAACCAATAAAGTAATGTCATCAGCAATGGGCACATCACCAATATAGTTATACACATCTTCAATGATTTTAGTTTGGATCATTTCACTGGAATGACCTTGCCAGTGTTTAGTAATTACATCACATAAACGATCTAAGCCATACTGCTCTTTCTCTGGATTAAAGGCTTCGGTAATACCATCAGTGTAAATAACCACCCCTTCACCTTGTTTTAAATCCACAACACGCTCATGCATATACTGTGAAATATTAGTTTCTAAACCAATGGTAAATCCTAGATCAATAGTATCTTCACGTTCAATTTCTCCATTTTCTCGAACGATTAATACCTCTTCATGTTGTCCCGCAAAGTTTACCGTATTATCTTGAAAATCAAGCAATAATAAGCTGAGATTTTTATCCGTCCCCATACGCTGAATATTTTCTAATAAGGCAATGTTTACAACATTTAAGATGGTTCTGAGATCAGTGATTTTATGTCGTATCAAGGTACGAATTGCCATTTGTACCATCAACATAATCATGCCACTTTCTAAGCCATGTCCTGTGACATCTCCAACACCAATCGTTACGCCATTTTCATGGGGCAAAATATCATAATAATCGCCTCCTACCTCTGTGGCAGGTGCAATAAAACTGGTAATATCCATATTGCTATCAGCAGATTTATACTCTGCTTTTTTAGGTAATAGCATATCTTGTAAATGACGGGTAATAGCAAGTTCAGCCCCCATACGGTGGTTTTCATCTTGCAACTGTGCATTTAAGGTATTAATTTGATGATTAGCATGTGCCAGTTCTTCTGTACGCATCTCTACACGTTGCTCAAGCTCTGTATTTAATGCATGTAAAGCGGTTTGGTGTTGGCGTAGCTTTTCTGCCATGCCATTAAAAGTATTACCTAATACAGCAAATTCACCTGACATACCAATAATTTGCCTATCATAATTACCTTGAGAAATATCACTCATACCAACTGTTAATTCATTTAAAGGTGTGCTGATATGACGGCGAATCATCCAAACAATAATTATAAATATAAGAATAAAGCCTGCTAATTGGATAATGGCATGCTTTTTAAAAACTTGCCACGTTTGCTCTGTTACGGTATTAGCTGGAACTTTTATACTCAGTAATCCCCGTAATTCCCCTTCTTTATAAAACCATGCTGTATCATAACGATCACGAATAGTTTTCGGGGCATCCTTAGGATCATCATGGCATTTCAAGCAATGCTTTTCTATCCAAATAGGACGTGCATAAAGATAATAGGGTTCACCTTTATCATTATCAAAAGGTTTAAAAATAACCTTTTCTTTTGGGTTTTCGCGAAAAAACTCCATAATTTCTAATTCTAGTGTATCAGCTTGATTTTTTTTATTCCGTGGGCGATCAGAGACATTTTCAAAACTAAAACCAGTATGATCCCATGTTTTATAATCTTTGGAGATAAGCCCTAAGCCAAAAGCGGGGAGTAAGTGAAGGGTTTTTTCTGTAAGGGGGATACCTTGCTCTAAAAATGCTTTTTGACCTGTACGACGGTATGACATCAATAAATTACGGACTTTTTCAGCTTGGGACCATAAATTATTAATTGCCGTATCATGTGCAGTTTGATAACTCACAATACTGACACCAGCAAAAGTAAGAAAAAGTGCCAGCCCTATCATTAGTAATAACTTATTTTGTAGACTCATAAAGCCCCCTTACAGCTAAGTTGATAAGTCTTTATAACACATCTACTATAGCGTTGCATTTAAAATGTTATCAACAATTAATTATAATTATTTATAAATAAAGCATGTAAAAAATTTTTCTCAATATAATTTATATAAAAAACATTAGATTAATAAATTGTTTTGTATTATTAGCTTTTTAGAATGAAAAACAAGGGAAAACTAAAAAATGCTTTTTTCATTACTTAAAATAAAACTAAAAGTAAATGCCTATATTTTTTATAATAAAAGAATTAACCTGTTATTTTTAATGTAAATTAACTGTGTTTATTTTATAAAATATAAATAATTTTAATGTAAATTAATAAGAAATATAATAGGCAAAAAAGGACTATAATGAAATGTAAATAATTAAATTTAATCTTTACATCTCATTATTTAATTACATATTAATTATAAGAAATATTAATCTAATAAACGACGTGCATCACTTAGATAATCAGCAATACGATCATATTTACTATCTAAGCTATTGAGGCTTGATTCTAAAGAGTCAATCTCGCGTTTTAGGCGATCATGCTCTTTTTCATTTTCTTCACGATGATAACGCCGCTCTACACGATAGATATCATCCCGAATACTATCTCGTTCCCAACGTAATGCATCTTCAGCTTGTTGTAGACCTTTGATATAGCCCCGTAAAAAATCATTCTCTAAGGATGCAGGACATACATTATTATATTTATTAACATTCTCTCCTTCACGATACCCTTTTTCATGTACACAATATAACTCAACACCATCATCATAACCTTGATTATACTGATGATAATTTAAGGTCACTTTATACTCTTTACAGGCTTTTTGATGATCGGTATAACGACTAGAATGATAACCTTCTCGTCCATCATCATGCCCAACTTTATACCAGTTACCTTGCAAACACTCTTCTTTAGACAGTGTGCTACATGCATTTAATGCGCTGAAAATGAGTATAGTGATAAGAAAACGTAACATTTTCATACCTCCTCTTTTTAAGAGTTTATTTATTGCCTCATATCATATTTTATGAGGCTTGTTGTGCTAAGTAGTCACGTATTTGTTGTAGATTACTTTGTACTACCTGATTATTGGGATCGATTTGTAATAAAATAAGGTACATTTTTTCAGCTTCTTGCAAACGTCCTGTTGCGGCTAAAATACTGGCCAAATTTGCCCGTGCAATAAAGCTTTGCGGATATAAAACAAGAGCTTGACGATAACCATTTTCAGCTTCTTGATAACGACGTAAAGCATAAAAGATATTACTTTGATTAGTGAGTAATTTGGCTTTATCAAAAGGGGGTAAATTTTGCTGTAGACCTAACGCTACCCATTCCAAAGCTTCATCATAACGTTGAGCACGTTTTAAGGCGACAATCATATTTAGTAAGGTTTCAACAGAAAAACGTTTCTCAATTTGTCCATTTTCATGTTTAATTGACACAATAGTTTTTTCTAACGCAGCAATCCCTTCATCTAAACGGTTAGCTTGAATTAAGTGTTTCCCTAAAATAACCCATGCACGTTCTTTATTGGGTGCTTTCTCTACATTGTCTTGCCACAATTGAATGGGATCACGCCAAAGTTGATTACGTTGCCATGTCACAATGCTTAAGCCAATGAGCAAGGTCAAGCAAATAGTTAAAATGGCTATTTTTTGTTGTACGATACGTGTTGCTATGATGAGCAAGCTACTTGTTGTAGCAATGATTAAGCCAACATCAGGTAAATAAGTACGGTGTTCAAAAATGACATCTCGAATAGGAATCACACTGGACTCTACACCATGAGCAATATAATAAAAGAGTATGCCAAATGTTAATAAGGGCAAACGACGAATAAAGTATAAAGCCGTACCAATGACACCAAGGTGTAATAACGTAGCAAATAAAGTCGTTAATTGTGTGAACCCAGTAGAAAGGGAGTAGGTGTAATCAATATGTAAGCCTGTTGGGATAAAAAACAAACGAATATATGTCCATAAAACATGCATTTGTGTTGCGAGATACTGATCACGCCCAATGGCTTGGGTTTCACGGGTTAAGGCTTGCATTGCATGTAATGACAGGGGATTTTTACCTAGCATTAAAGCTAATAATAACCATGTGATAAATAAGCCTGCTATCACAGTGAATGCAATAATAATTAAACGTTTTTTATTGTAGGGAAAAAATATACTATCTAATAATAAAAAGGCAATGGGTAAAGTAAAGGTGTTTTGTTTGGTAAAAAATGCAGCTAAAGTTGCTAATAAGCAAAACCCTGCCCATATTATCTGCTGTTTAGAGCGTGGGGCAGCAAGGCGTGCATTAATATATGTCCACAGGGCGACAATATAAAATAGCGCCGCAAGAGAAGCTAAGCGTTGCACAATATAGGTCACTGCTTGTACGTGCAAAGGGTGTAATGCAAAAACTAAAGCAGCAAATAAAGGCAGGGTGAGCAGTAAATAGGGTTGTTGAGGATGAGCTTTTAAGGCGGGGGTAGTGAGGAGGCTACGAATAAATGCAAAGACGGCTAGGCTTGTTAAAAGGTGAATTGTAATATTAACAATATGATAGCCTGCAAACTCAAATTGATGAATTTGAAAATTTAAGGCAAAGCTGAAGTACCCAATAATACGTGCTGCTGAAAAACGCCAAAGTTCAATCAGTTGTCCTTGCCAGTTAAAGATAACGGGGTTTTCTTTAATGGATGAAAAATCATCAAGGTAAAAAGGAACATCTAAGGTGTGCCCATACACGGCAATCAAGGCACAGATAATCAGAGCTAACTGGGCATAAACCGAGCTGGCAACACGCTGTAATAGGGTCATAAAAAATAAATTCTCACATTATAATAATTCTCGCACGTGAGGTTCTGCACGTTTAAACAGTAACCATGCAGGTGCAAGCAAAGCTAACCATACACCGAGTAGACGGGCAACATTTCCCCATGTCCATGCTAAATCTTGGAGCACTGCATGAATCAATGCCATCATATCTGCAATAGGGTTTAACATCAGTATCCAACGCATTTGCTCAGGCATCAATTCAGGGGTATATAAAATAGGGCTTAAATATAGGGTAAAGGTGATTAGAAAAGGGAAGAACTGCCCAATATCTTTTAAAAACAATCCTAATACGGCTAATAAATAACAAATAGGAATGAGCCAAACGGCAACACTAAAAATAACTAAAGGGGCGATGAGTGCAGCAGATAAATCTAAACTAATCGCAGAAATAAAGCTAAATACCACCGCATATAAACCTGCTGATAATATCAATGGGACGAGGGGGAGAATCACAATTGGAAACACCGCACGACGGTATAAACTGCCAAATTCTTCTAATACATTAAGTGTACGCCCCAGTACTTCAGAAATAAATAACCACGGTAACATACCTACCAAAAAGTAATCTACAAAGCTTACCCCACTTGGAAAGCGTACTTTTAATACCATCCCCAATAAGAACCAAAAACCTAAGGCTTGTAAAGCAGGTTGTAGTAATAGCCATGCATCACCAAACACGGTATTAGAGGTGCGAATATTGATATCACGTTTAAGTAAAAATAATAGGAGTTGGCGATTTAAATAGGCGTGATAAAAAGGTTGAGTGAAACCTTGTAACGTTAAAGAGGGTAAACGTTTCACACGGTTTACATATTTCATGATTAAGAATGCTGTGTTGATGTTTTGGTAAGTAAGCTGTGAATCGCTGTGGCAGCACGTTGACTGGCTGTTTGGGCGAGCTGTTGATGTAAATGAATAAAATCTTGCTGTAACTGTGCTGTTTTTTCAGGCTGTTGTAACCAGTTTAATGCTGCTTTTCCTAGGTTCTCAGGTGTTACATCATGTTGCAAAAACTCAGGCACGAGTGGCTGATCAGCTAATAAATTAGGTAAAGAAAAATAGGAGACATTAACAATATATTTAGCAATATGATAGGTCAATGGTGCAAGGCGATAGGCGACAACCATTGGTCGTTTTAGCAACATGGCTTCTAATGTCGCCGTACCTGATGCCAGAATCACAACATCAGCGGCCGCCATTACTGTGCGAGAGTCACCTGCAAAAAAATGGCAATCAAGTTGGGCGGTGGTTTCATTTTCAAAATAAGCTTTAAATTCTTCACGAGCAAGTGGGATGATAAAGGTACAGTGATCTATTTTTTTATCTAACCATGCAGCGGTGTCAGTAAAAATAGTGGCAAGACGTTCTACTTCACTACGGCGGCTACCTGCAAGTAAAGCAATATAAGTTTTATTGGGAGGAAGGTTTAAATGTTGTTGAGCAGCGGCTTGATCATTTTTTAGGGGAATTTCATCTGCTAAAGGGTGCCCTACAAAAGCTACGGGGAGATTATGACGTTCATAATAAGCAGCTTCAAATGGTAATAAGGTTAGCATGAGATCACAAGCATGACGAATTTTCTTTAAACGATATTCTCGCCATGCCCAGACAGAAGGACTGACATAATGAACAGTAGGAATACCTGCTTTTTTTAATGCTGTTTCTAAGCCTAAATTAAAATCAGGCGCATCAATGCCGATAAAAATATCAGGGGGATTGTCTAAAAAATATTGGCAAAGCTGATCGCGACAGGCTTTAATTTCACGATAGTGTTTAAGGACTTCAACCAAGCCCATTACGGAAAGAAGTTCAAGTGGGTAATGGCTGGTAAAATTTTCTGCCAGCATGGTATGCCCACCAATCCCTTCAAATTTTGCATCAGGATAGTGCACCCGTAAGGCGCGAATTAAGCGTCCACCGAGTAAATCACCTGATAGCTCACCTGCTACAATGGCTATACGCATGATAGGGTGCCCTAACGGACAATACCTCGTTGACTTTCACGTAAAAAATTAATGTAGGTGTGCACGGCAGGATACTGCTGTGCTAAAGCCTCTAAATGTTCAATGGCTTCATCTTGGGTATAATTATTACGATAAATTATTTTATAAGCACGGTATAAGGCTTGAATGGTTTCTTTATCAAAATTGCGTCGTCGTAAGCCTTCTTTATTAATACCATAGGCTTTGGCACGGTTCCCTGCAACCGTGACATAAGGGGGGACATCTTGAAAAATGACGGAGCCTGCGCCTGAGAAACTATGCTCACCCATACGGCAAAATTGATGGACTAAACTAAAACCACCCAGAATTACATGATCACCAATGGTGACATGCCCTGCTAGTGAAGAATTATTTGCAAAAATAGTATGATTGCCTACATGGCAATCATGGGCAAAATGGGTATACGCCATAATCCAATTATCATCACCAATACGTGTATAGCCCCCGCCCTGTACTGTCCCACGGTTCATGGTACAGTATTCACGAATTTCATTACCATCACCAATTTCTAAAAAAGTGACATCCTCAGGTTTATGTTTTTTATCCTGAGGAGCTTCACCTAATGATGCAAATTGGTATATTTTATTATTTTTCCCAATACGTGTATGACCGTTGATGACTACATGGGGCCCCACCCATGTGCCTGCACCAATGTGTACATTTGCACCAATGATACTAAAGGGCCCCACGTGCACATCACTATCCAACTCCGCAGTAGGATCGATTATTGCGCGTGGATCAATCAAGAAGGAACATCCTTTTTCATACACGTTAAGTCAGCACTTGCTGCCAATTTACCATCAACTTTAGCGGTGGCTTTGTATTTCCATACGCCCCGTTTACGCTGTGTTATTTCAACTTCAAGCAATAATTGGTCACCAGGCTCTACAGGATTTTTAAACCGTGCATTGTCGACACCAACTAAATAATATAAGGAGTCATTATCTGGTTGGGCTTCACTGGTTTTAAATGCTAATAAACCTGTTGCCTGTGCCATGGCTTCTAAAATAAGTACGCCGGGCATCACAGGACGATGAGGAAAGTGACCTTGGAAAAAAGGCTCATTCACCGTTACATTTTTAATTGCGGTTAAAGATTCCCCTAAGGTGTAATCTAAGACTCTATCAACAAGTAAAAAAGGGTAACGATGCGGCAGATGCTGGAAAATGGCATGAATATCCATTGTACTCATAATTATATATATACCTACGCGCGAATTATTTGGGGTTAGTGTGAGTGAGTTGTTCTAATTTTTTTAAACGCCGATTAATTTCATCAAGCTTTTTAAAACGATGGTAGTTTTTATGCCATTGGTGATTGGGTTCAAGGGGGGTTCCTGATGAATAGACCCCTGATTGTTTAATTGATTGTAAAACGGTTGAGCCACCTGTGATCTGCACTTTATCTGCAATTTCTATATGACCCACAATCCCTACACCACCAGCAATCATGCAATGCTGACCAATACGGGTGCTGCCTGCAATCCCAACACAGCCTGCAATGGCGGTGTGAGCACCAATGTGTACATTGTGTGCAATTTGAATTTGGTTATCAAGTTTGACACCTTTTTCAATAATGGTGTCTTCTAATGCGCCACGATCAATTGTTGTATTGGCACCAATTTCAACATCATCGCCAATCAATACACCACCTATTTGAGGTATTTTTATCCATACCCCTTTATCATTAGCGAGACCAAAACCATCAGCACCAATAACGGTTGCAGGGTGGATACGTACCCTATCCCCAAGGGTAACATGGTGACAAAGGGTTACATTGGCAACAAGCTCACAAGCATCACCCATGATTACCCCTTCACCTATCACACATCCTGCGCCAATACGGCATCCTGCTCCTATCACTGCCCCTGCATCAATACTGACATGAGCACCAATAAATACAGAACTATCAACCTGTGCACTAGGACTTACCCATGCAGTAGGGTGAATTGTTGCAGTGGGACAAGAAGGGGGGTTTAGATAACTGGCTGCTTTGGCATATCCAAGATAAGGGTTATCCATAATCAATGTTGCGGTAGAACAGAGGGCAACATGATCTTTTGATAAAATAACCGCTCCTGCTTGTGTTTCAGCTAATTGTGTACGGTAAGCATTATTGGTAAAAAAACTGACCGTATCACAGTTAGCTGTTGTTAAGCTGGCAATTTGGGTAATGCGGCGCTGAGCAAAGGAGTTATTTCCAATTTCTGCGCCAATATGCTGTGCAAGCTCAGCAAGTGTTATTGATCGTGTCATAAGTGTACACAGTAATTTAAAAAACTTAGCGTTTTAAACGCTTTAAAACGGTATCAGTAATATCAACACGTTTACTTGCCCAGACAACACTGCTATCAGGTAAGATCAAATCATAGGATTTTTCTTTAGCAATTTCCTGAATAATCTTAAAAATGTGTTTTTGTAGTGTATCCAGCTCTTCAGCACGACGAATATTGTAATCATCGCGGAATTCAGATTGTTGGCGTTTTAGTTCACGTTTTTTATTTAATAATTTACGCTCAGTAGCGCGTAATTGTGTGTCAGACATAATACTGCGATCTTTGGCAATATTTTCCTCTAACTTACGCACTTCTTTTTGTAATGCCACAATCTTACGTTGGCGTGGGGAAAACTCACGCTCTAAACGTTTATTTGCTTTTTCAACTTGCGGTGCAGTTTCCATAAGCTTGATTGAGTTAACAAAGCCAAGTTTTAATTCAGCAGCAATGCTTTGAAAGGAAAGTAAACTACATACTATCCCTGCCATAATAATGAGTTGTTTTATTCCAGTTTTCATATGTTGTTCTGTCTAAACTAGTAAGTTGTACCTAAATAGAATTGAAATGCTTTAGTTTGATCACCGTCTTTAGAGTTTAACGGTTTTGCATAACTAAAGCCTAAAATACCCAAAGGAGATGCCCAAATGGCTGCAACACCCACAGAGTAACGCATCTCAGCCAGATCAAAATCTTCATTTGTACCGTATACATTTCCAACATCAAGGAATGTGGAAAGGCGGAATGAACGAATATTGCTCATAAAAGGTACGGGGAAAACAACTTCAGAAGAACTGGTTACACGTAGATTTCCACCTAATGGGTAGCCTTTTGAATCTAAAGGCCCTAAGGTGTTTTCTTCAAAGCCACGAACGGAACGTGGTCCTCCCCCTGTATAGTTTTCAAAGAAGGGCAGCTCTTTAGACCCTCCATAACCGTCCCCATAGGAGATATCCCCTTTCCATGAAAATACATAATCTTTAGTAAGAGGGTATAACCATTGATGGCGATATTTGACCTTATAATACTTTAAATCACTAGGAGGAATGGCAAGTTCTGCTCCAAAGGAACTTAGTGTACCACGATCAGGAAATAATGCACGGTTCCTTGTATCTTTTGCCCAACTTGCAGTTAAACGATAGGAGTTATATTTATTCCCATTGCGCTGTATAAAGTCAAAGACTTCTTGTGCACTGGATTCTGTGGTTTTTAACTGTGTACTGTCAACAGCCAAGCCTAGATTAATACTATTATATTCACTGATAGGGATACCATGATTTAACTTAAAACCATATACATCTGTAATATAGCGGCTTAAGTTCGCCTCTTGTGCATCCACTGTACGGTAGAAGATATCAAAACCACGACTAACACCATGAATATTACTGTAGGGGTTTTGATAAGATAATCTATATAAGGTGTTATATTTACTATTATTAAACCCTAAACCAATTCGTTTTCCTGTACCGAGGAAATTATCTTGGCTAATATTAGCATTGAATAAAACCCCTTCAGTTTGTGAATACCCAACGCCAGCAAGTAGGTTACCTGATGCTTTTTCAGTCACTTGATAGTTCACATCAATTTGATCATCAGTTCCAACCACTAAGGGGGTATCGACTATGACTTGATCAAAGTAATTAAGACGTTCTAAACGTTCTTGAGAGCGTTTGATTTGACGGTTAGATGCCCAGCCACCTTCCATTTGACGCATTTCTCTACGTAATACTTCATCTCGTGTACGGGTGTTACCTAAGAAATTAATTCGACGTACATAAGTACGTTTTCCTGAGTCTACAAAAAAAGTTAATTTAACTGTGTTATCTTCTTGATTAATATCAGGTACAGGGTTGATGCGTGCAAAGGCATAGCCTTCATCACCAATACGATTAGTCAGTTCTTCTACGGTTTCATTGACTAATTTACGTGAGAAAATATCACCAGGGGTGAGTTTTACTTTTTCCATTAGTTCAGCTTGCGCGACAATTAAGTCCCCCACTAAGCGGATTTCAGAAATAGTATGTTTTTCCCCTTCAATCATGTTTAATGTGAGGTAAACATCTTTTTTATCAGGGGTTAAGGAGACTTGAGTCGATTCAATATTAAAGTTGATATAACCTTGATCATGATAAAAAGAGCGTAAGGTTTCTAAATCCCCTGCGAGTTTTTGCTTTGAATATTGATCATTATTGGTAATAAAAGAGAACATACCCGAAGTACTTAAAGAGAGTTGATCTAATAAATCATCATTATCAAATACCTTGTTACCAATTAGGTTAATTTGTTTGATACGTGCGCTGACACCTTCTGAAATATCTAGCTGTACCCCAATACGGTTACGTGGTAAAGGGGTTAGCGTTGTTTTTAGTTGGGAGGAATATTTACCTAAACTAAAATATTGGCGTTTTAATTCTTGCTCTACTTTATCTAATAATGACTGATTAAATACATAACCTTCTGCAAAGCCAATTTCTTTTAAGGAGCCTTTTAATTGTTCTGCATCAATATCTTTATTCCCAACGAAGGTAATGCTGGCAATAGCAGGACGCTCTTGTAATTTGATAATTAAGGTATTGCCATCACGATTTAATTGAATATCATTAAATAATTGTGTTTTAAAGAGCGTTGCAATGGCAGATTCTGCTGTTTTGGGGGTTAAATAATCCCCAGCATTCACAGGAAAATAATTATATACAGTCCCTGAATCAATGCGCCGTAACCCATCTAAGCGGATATCATCAATGGTAAATGCTTCAAAATGAGCATGAGCATAACCGCTGCACAACAAGGTACTACTAAGTAGTAACCATGCCCCATAGTGTGAAAATTTTGATTTTAGTTTTGTACGCAAAATACTACCCAATCAGCTTTTTTATCTGTTGTGACTTATCAACTCAACAAGCGTTCTAAATCGTTAAATAGTGCAAGCCCCATTAGACTTAACACCATTGTTAACCCGATACGCTGAAATATAACTATTGTGTTATCTGTCAGTGGAGAGCCTTTTAAGGCTTCTAAGGCATAAAGGAATAAGTGTCCACCATCTAATACAGGAATCGGCAATAAATTAATGACACCTAAACTGACACTGACTAAACCAAGGAATAAAATAAAGGTCACGGCTCCCCGTGCGACAGAGTGCCCTGCATATTCAGCTGTGGTAATGGGACCACTGATATTTTTAAATGAAACTTGAAACGTTAGCATTTTATATAACATACGTAATGTTAATAAGGAGGTATCCCATGTTTTTTCTACCCCTTTCCATAATGCAGTGCCTAAACCGTAACGTTCTACATTAATATAACCTTCAGGTAAGTTAGCTTGTTTTGCTTGTACCCCAATTCTTCCTACACCATCTTTATTTTCTGGAGTAAGTTGTACTGTTGCTTCACCTGCACCACGTTTGACAGTGACATTAATTAATTTATTCGGGTGGCTACTAATATAATCAGCAAGTGCAAACCAGTCATTGACAGGTGTATCATCCATTTGAATGATCTCATCATTAGCTAATAAGCCTGCACGAGAGGCAGGACTATCTGGTAGGACACGTTCAATTTGGGCAGGAATTTTAATGCGAAAAGGCATAAAGCCTAATTTTTTAAAAAAGCCTTCTTGGGCTAAATCATCTACAGAGACTGGAGCTAAATCTAAGGTAACTGTTTTGACATAGCCATTTTGGTGTTCTAGATGATAGGTGACATCGTTATGACTAAGACGGCGGCTAATTGTCGCTTCAATCACATGTGACCAATGCGGTGTTTTAACATCATTCACTGCTACCACTGCATATTCACTGGGTAAGCCTGCTTTAGCAGCAATACTATCTGCTGTAATATCACCAATAACAGGTTTTACGCCTGTAATCCCCATCATAAACATTACAGTATAAGCAAAAATGGCAAATAAGAAATTAAACAAAGGACCCGCAAAGACAATCGCACTGCGTACTGCTAGGCTTTTACGGTTAAATGCACGGTGTTGTTCTTCCTTGGCAACAGGGGCTTCGCCCTCATCCAGCATTTTAACATAGCCCCCTAAGGGGATGGCTGCAATGACAAATTCAGTTCGATCTTCACCAAAACGGCGTTGGAATAAAGGTTTACCAAAGCCAATAGAAAAACAGAGTATTTTTACGCCTGATTTTTTTGCTACCCAATAGTGACCAAATTCATGGACAGTCACTAAAATACCAATGGTAACAATAAAGGCCAGTAAGGCTTGTAATACAAACATCAGTTTTATAGCTCACCAAGTAAAGTATGCGCGTAGCCTCGTGCTTGCGCATCATCGTCTAAAATAGTATCGATATGGTGTGCCGTGCGTCCTTGTAGGGCAGACAGGGTACGATCAATGACTGTTGCAATATCAGTAAAACGAATTTTTTTATTTAAAAAGGCTTCCACCGCAATTTCATTGGCTGCATTAAGGATGGTGGTGCTTGTTCCGCCTGCTTTCATCGCCTGATAGGCTAAATCTAAACAAGGGAAACGCTTAAAGTCCGTTTTTTCAAAATCTAAACGGGCAACCTCAACCATATTTAAACGGCTGACTCCTGAATTAATACGTTGCGGATAGGCCAAAGCATGTGCAATAGGAGTACGCATATCAGGATTCCCTAGTTGGGCTAAAACAGAGCCATCAACATAAGAGACCATGGAGTGAATCACGCTTTGTGGATGTAAAACCACTTCAATACGCTCTACATTAGTATGAAACAACCAACACGCTTCGATGACTTCTAAGCCTTTATTCATCATGGTAGCAGAGTCAACTGAAATTTTACGCCCCATGACCCAGTTAGGGTGGGCACAAGCTTGCTCAGGGGTCACAGAGGCTAAAGCACTTAAGGGCTTAGTCCGAAATGGTCCTCCTGAGGCGGTGAGCATAATTTGGTCAATACCTAAGCCGTCCCAACTTTCTTGCTGTGTATGCGCAGGGGGCATACATTGAAAAATAGCATTATGTTCGCTATCAATAGGCAGTAAAGTGGCATTGTTATCACGGACAGCTTGCATAAATAAATCACCAGACATGACTAAGGCTTCTTTATTTGCTAATAAGATTTTTTTTCCTGCTTTAGCCGCTGCTAAGGTGGGTAATAAACCTGCTCCCCCTACAATGGCTGCCATCACAGCTTCTACTTCAGGTAAGGCAGCAACAGTGGTTAAACCTTCTACACCTGATAATACGGTTGTGCTTAAACCTGCCTGTTGAATTTTGTGTTGTAGTTGTTCTGCTGCTTGTTCATTTGCCATGACAGCATAACGTGGTTGCCATGTTTGGCATTGTTCAAATAAACGTGCCACATTATTATGAGCAGTCAGGGCAACAACTTCATAAGTATCACGATGACGACTGATAACATCTAAGGTATTAAGCCCAATAGTACCTGTCGCGCCAAGAATAGTAATACCTATCACAGTGATACTCCTAAATAAATCAGTCCCACTACAAATAAGGGGGCGGCAGAAGTTAAGCTATCAATTCGATCTAATACACCACCATGCCCTGGTAGAATTTGGCTGCTATCTTTAATACCTGTTTTACGTTTAAATAAACTTTCCAATAAATCGCCGAGAATGGAAATAAAGACGGTGAATATACATAAAAGTAAAAATGGGATAATACTGCTGAGTTCAGGCAGTTTAAAATATGCATAAGCGATAACAAAGAGAATGCTGATAACTAACGCGCCTGCAACCCCTTCCCATGTTTTCCCAGGGCTGACACGCACTGCTAATTTGCGTTGTCCAAAACGTCGCCCTGCAAAGTAGGCACCACTGTCTGCAATCCAAATAAGTAATAAAAGGAAAAATACGGCATGACCACCTTGTTCTGCTTTTAACCAAAACAATCCCATCCATGCGGGGACAAGTAAGAGTACCCCAATAATCATTCTCACTAGGCGGGAGTTGGGAAGATAATCCTGTTGTTTTTGGTAGGCAATAACAAAAAATAAGGCAATCAACCACCAGAGGCAAGCAATACTCAGTAAATAGAGTGCACTAATAGGGGTGGATTGAATAAGAAAATAACTGCCTGCTAGACATAGTGCAATAAAGCAAGCATAGCTGTAGCGGTGAATGGTAGGTAATAAGCACATTGCCCCCCATTCCCATGCGGCAATGCTTACAAATCCCCCCATGACAATTGCCCAAACATCAGTAGAAGCAAAAAAAATTGCCCACATTACAAATGGAATAAGCAATGCGGCTGTAATAATGCGTTGTTTAAGCATTCCCTTCTACCTGATCACCTGTACGCCCAAAACGACGCTGACGTGTTGAAAAAGAGGTTAGTGCAGTATCAAAAGCCGCTTTATCAAAATCAGGCCATAAGATATCTGTAAAATAAAATTCAGTGTAGGCAAGCTGCCAAAGTAAAAAATTACTAATACGCTCTTCCCCCCCTGTACGAATAAATAAGTCAGGTTCAGGTAAGTGTGCTAGACACATATGTTCAGCAACGGTATCAGGGGTAATATTTTCTGGGGAAAGTGTTTGTTCAGATACTTTTGTCGCAATCTTACGTACGGCTTCGGTAATATCCCAGTGTCCACCGTAATTGGCGGCAATAGTTAAACAAAGCCCCGTATTGTCAGCGGTGAGCTGTTCTGCTTCAGCAATTAATTGCTGTAATTTTTCAGAAAAAGCGGTACGTTCACCAATCACCTGTAAGCGTACATTATTTTTATGTAGCTTTTTGACTTCGCGCTGTAATGCAGTCATAAAAAGCTGCATTAATAAAGACACTTCTTCTTCAGGGCGTCGCCAATTTTCACTACTGAATGCAAATAAAGTTAAGGCATCGATCTGACATGCTGCGCAGCATTTTATCATTTCGCGGACAGCTTCCAATCCTGCTTTATGTCCCGCAAAGCGTGGTAATAGACGTTTTTTTGCCCAACGTCCATTTCCGTCCATAATCATGGCTACATGGCGCGGTAAATTAACAGTATCGTGTGTCATCGTTATTAATTATCAGTGAATCAAATGTACAACAGTTTATCAGCTTTGTAATAATGAAGTAAGCATTCACTGATAATTTTGCCTGATTATTTATCGTGCAACCGTCACAAAAAGTTAAACTTCCATTAACTCTTCTTCTTTGCTTGCTAATACTTTTTCAATATTGGCAATATATTTATCTGTGAGCTTTTGTATTTGCTCTGTAGCACGACGTTCATCATCTTCAGAGATTTCTTTATCTTTTACCAAGTTTTTTAAATCTTGGTTGGCATTACGGCGGATATTACGCACAGCAACCCGTGCATTCTCTGCTTCACCCCTTACCACACGTACTAAATCACGACGACGCTCTTCTGTCATGGGAGGTAAAGGGATACGAATAATTGTCCCTGCACTGGATGGATTTAAGCCTAAATCAGAATCCATAATGGCTTTTTCAATGGTAGACACCATTGGTTTTTCAAAAGGGGTAATACCTAAAGTACGGGAATCGATAACTGAGACATTAGCCACTTGGTTTAATGCCGTATCAACACCGTAATAAGGGACAGTAATATGGTCTAGTAAACTTGTGTGTGCACGTCCTGTACGAATTTTAATGAAATTAGCTTCTAAGGAGTTAACACTTTTTTGCATGTGCTCATCAGCATCATCATGCACCATGTCAATCATTTCACTCATTATTATTCCTCACCACAAATTAATGTGCCTTCATCTTGTCCTGTGATTGCACGCATCAATGCACCGGGTTGCCCCATATCAAGTACACGAAGCGGCATTTTGTTATCACGACATAATACCACAGCTGTTGTATCCATTACGCCTAATTGCTGTGCAAGGACATCATTATAACTTAAACGGCTAAAACGTTTTGCATCAGGATTTCTGACAGGATCAGAATCATAGACACCATTTACTTTTGTTGCCTTGATCATGATATCAGCACCAATCTCAATGGCACGTAAACTTGCTGCAGAATCTGTAGTGAAAAAAGGATTTCCTGTACCTGCGGCAAAAATGACCGCACGCCCTTTATCTAAATGGCTAATAGCACGACGGCGGGTATAATCTTCACAGACTGCATCAATACGAATCGCAGACATTACACGGGCATGTGTATTGGCTTTTTGTAATGCATCCTGCATTGCCAAAGCATTCATCACTGTGGCGAGCATGCCCATATAATCTGCTGAAACACGATCAATGCCGTTGGCAGTTAATCCTGTACCACGAAAGATATTTCCCCCACCAATCACTAAACCCAGTTGCACACCCAGTGCCATGATTTCATGGACTTCTTGTGCAACGCGGGCAATCACTTGTGGATTAATACCGAATTGAGAATCGCCCATCAGGGCTTCGCCACTAAGTTTTAATAAAACACGGCGATAAGCGGGGGTCATATCTTCTGTCATGGTTTAAGCACCTTGTACTTGTTGCATCACTTCATCAGCAAAGTTTTCTTCTTTCTTCTCGATACCTTCACCCACTTCAAAGCGTACAAAAGCTTCTACTTTTGCGTTGTTAGCTTTAACTAACTGCTCAACACTTTGGTCAGGATCTTTAACAAAAGGTTGACCTAATAAAGTGATTTCTTTTAAGTATTTTTTAATACGTCCAACGATCATCTTTTCAATGATATTGTCAGGTTTACCACTTTCTTTGGCTTGTGCAATCAGAATTTCTTTTTCTTTTGCTAACACATCAGCAGGGACTTCTGATTCTTCAACACACATAGGACGACTTGCTGCAACATGCATGGCAACATCACGCGCTAAGGTTTCATCACCACCTGTTAGGTTGGTTAATACACCAATACGCTCACCGTGACGGTATACACCTAAGTTATCGCCTTCTACTAAGACAACACGACGTACATTGATGTTTTCACCAATTTTAGCAATTAAGTTTTTGCGTGTTTCTTCCACAGAAGCACCGTTTAAATCAGCGGCTAATAATGCCTCTAAATCATTAATACGGTTCTCTAATGCAACAGTGGCAACACTGTTACAAAAGTTGATGAAATCATCCCCTTTAGCAACGAAGTCAGTTTCACTGTTAATTTCAACCATGGCAGCAATATTTGCAGCTTGTTGAACAACAACTAACCCTTCTGCAGCAATACGTCCTGATTTTTTATCAGCTTTTGCTTGCCCAGCTTTACGCATAGCTTCAATCGCTGCATCAATGTCACCATTGCTTGCAGTTAATGCTTTTTTACATTCCATCATGCCCGCACCAGTGCGTTCACGCAGCTCTTTGACTAATGCTGCTGTAATTTGCATTATCTTGTAACCTCAATTAACTGTTCTAAAAGTAGTGACCTGAATTAAGATTCAGGTATAAAAACCATACCTATGTTCATCGGAACATAGGCATAGCTTTTTAAAGTGCAAAATTTAGTTTATTTTGCTTCTTCAGAGTTGTCTGCTGCAGCACTAGGTGCTGCTTCAGGTGTTGCTTCTGCTTCAGGTGCTGCTTCTTCTGCAACAGCTTCAACAAAATCACTTTCAGCAGGTGTGTTTAAGCTTGCTTGACGGCTTTCATTAATTGCGTCAGCAACCCCTTTCACATATAAACTGATTGAGCGAATTGCATCATCATTACCTGGGATGATGTAATCAACATTTTTAGGAGAGTTGTTTGTATCAACAACACCGATGACAGGAATACCTAATTTTTTAGCTTCACTTACAGCAATTTTCTCGTACCCAACATCAACAATGAATAACGCATCAGGTAAGCCATTCATGTTTTTAATTCCACCTAAGCTGCGCTCTAATTTTTCAACTTCACGGCTTAATGATAAGGCTTCTTTTTTAGTGATACGATCTAATGTGCCATCAGCTAACATCGCTTCTAAATCTTTTAGGCGTTTAACAGATGTTCTGACAGTTTTGTAGTTAGTTAACATTCCACCTAACCAGCGACGGTTAACATACGGCATGTCACAACTTAAAGCAGCTTCTTTGATAGCTTCTTGAGCAGAACGTTTTGTTCCAACAAAAAGGATGTTCCCTTTTTTAGCAGCCACTTTACTGATAAAGTTTACCGCGTCGTGAAACATCGGTAAGGTGTTTTCCAAGTTAATGATGTGGATCTTGCTACGTTCGCCAAAAATGTACGGTGCCATTTGTGGGTTCCAGTAACGAGTTTGGTGACCAAAGTGAACACCAGCTTCCAACATGTTGCGCATGGAAATTTTAGACATTTGCGATAAGCTCCAAATTACTTTAGGGTTGTTCTTCCATATACCCCATACATTGACTCTATATTAGAGCACCCCAATCTATGTGACGATATATGTGTAGAATAGTATAAAACCTTTTTTAATAAAAAGTTTTATTGAATTTGCCTTTTGGGCGCGTGATTTATAACACATAAGACTTTTAACAACAATCTATATAATGAAAAAAAATTATGCCTGTAACAATTAAAACCCCCGCAGAAATCGAAAAAATGCGCGTCGCAGGGCGTTTAGCTGCCGAAGTATTAGAAATGATCGCCCCTCATGTACAAGTCGGTATCACAACCGATGAGCTGAATACTTTATGCCATGATTATATTGTCAATGAGCAAAAAGCCATCCCTGCCCCTTTAAATTATCATGGTTTCCCTAAATCTATTTGCACCTCTGTTAACCATCAAGTATGTCATGGTATCCCTAGCGATCGAAAATTAAAGCAAGGGGATATTATTAATGTTGATATCACTGTTATAAAAGATGGTTACCACGGTGATACCAGTAAAATGTTTATTGTTGGTAATCCTGATAAAGTCAATGTCCGTACTAAACGCTTAATTGATGTCACCTATGAATGTATGAAAAAAGGTATTGAGCAAGTTAAGGAAGGGGCATTGCTAGGTAATATCGGGCATGTGATTCAAAAACATGCAGAATCCTTTCGCTTTACAGTGGTCAAAGAGTATTGTGGTCATGGTATTGGTATCAATTTTCATGAAGATCCTCAAGTTTTACACTATGGTAAACCAGAGACAGGAATTACCTTGCAAGCTGGGATGATTTTTACTATTGAGCCCATGATTAATGCAGGGAAAGCACATATTAAAGTGCTAGGAGATAATTGGACAGTGGTCACTAAAGATCACAGCATGTCTGCACAGTGGGAGCATACAATACTTGTTACTGAAACGGGTTTTGAAGTATTAACTTTACGTGAAGAGGAAAAAGGTATTTTCACCAGTGCATAACATAGTCTAGTAAACTTGATAGTTTCTGATAAATACTGATTTTGTATGTATGCTTAGCAACATATAGTGTACTTATTTTGAATAATAAAATTGATAATTATTACCCTCTTTTTTTATTAAAAATGGTACACTAGAGTACATCTGCATATATTTCTAGTACAAAATATATGACACCTATTTTATCCCCTTTTTTCCTTTGTTCATGGAACTGATTTATATGACAGCAAATGCCCTGTTTGAATCTGATTTAACAAGTATTCCTCTTATTCAACGCGGTAAAGTCCGTGATATTTATGCGATTGATGACCAACATATGTTAATTGTTGCCTCAGATCGTATGTCTGCATTTGATGTAATTTTACCTACACCTATTGCTGAAAAAGGGGCGATTTTAACCGCAGTGTCTAATTTTTGGTTTTCTTATACCCAAAATATTATTGAAAATCATCTCTCTGATATTGCATTAAGTGATGTATTAACAAAAGAAGAATGTGAGCAAGTGGCAGGACGTGCAGTGATTGTGCGTAAACTTAAGCCTTTACCCGTAGAAGCCATTGTACGGGGTTATATTGTCGGCTCTGGTTGGAAAGACTATCAAACAACAGGTGCCATTTGTGGTATTTACTTACCTGAAGGTTTACAACAAGCTGATAAATTAGAAGAACCTATTTATACCCCATCAAGCAAAGCGGCGGTAGGGGATCATGATGAAAATATCAGCTATGATGTAACTGAGGAGCTATTAGGAAAAGGTTTAGCGGCGAAAGTCCGTGATGTGAGCCTTGCCATTTATAAGCAGGCGCGTGATTATGCTGCTGAGCGTGGGATTATTATTGCAGATACTAAATTTGAATTTGGCTTAGATGAAAAAGGGGATTTAGTTTTAATTGATGAAGTCCTCACCCCTGATTCTTCCCGTTTTTGGCCAGCAGATGAATATAAAGTGGGGATCAGCCCACCTAGCTTTGATAAACAAATTGTACGTGATTACCTAGAAACACTGGACTGGAATAAAACTGCCCCCGGCCCTGAGTTACCAAATAATGTGGTAGACAATACGGTGGCAAAATACCGTGAAGCACAACAACGTTTAACTGAAAGTTAATATTACGTCAGTAGACTAAAATACAAGAATCATACGCTATGATTTTTGTAGCTAAGGTACTTTAGTTTAAAGCAGGAGAGATTGTGTATTCTTTCCTGCTTAGGCTACAAATAAGCTACTTAATACGCTTACCATCTTTATATTCTACATCATAGCGTTTATCGTCAATAATAAGTACGCCTTTACCTGTACGCTTACCTTCTATAAATGACCCTTCATATTTATCACCATTTATATTGGTATAAACACCTTTACCAGTACGCTGCCCTTTAATAAATTCACCTTTATAGTGATCCCCATCAATCCATGTTAATTGACCAATTCCATTGGGTCGACCATCAACAAAAGCCCCTTCATATTTATGCCCTGATTCCCAGGTATAAACAGCTTGACCATAACGGCGATTTTCTACAAACTCTCCCACATAACGGTCACCATTGTTCCACATAAAAACACCTTGACCGTATAATTTACCCTCGATAAATTCACCTTCATAGCGATCCCCATTTGCCCAAATATAGATACCTTGTCCTGTACGCAAGTTATCAATATATTCTCCTGCATAACGATCCCCATTTGCCCAACCTAAAACATATTTACCATTAAATACAATGATTTCTTTAGCGGTTTTCTTAGCTTGTACTGGTGGTTTATTAGTATCCGATTTATTGTCTGCAACATCTAAATCATCCTCGTCAGCAGCATCATCACTGTCTGCGATATCTAAATCATCCTCATCAACAGCATCATCACTGTCTGCGATATCTAAATCATCCTCGTCAGCAGCATCATCACTGTCTGCGACATCTAAATCATCCTCGTCAGCAGCATCATCACTGTCTGCGACATCTAAATCATCCTCGTCAGCAGCATCATCACTGTCTGCGATATCTAAATCATCCTCGTCAGCAGCATCATCACTGTCTGCGACATCTAAATCATCCTCGTCAGCAGCATCATCACTGTCTGCGATATCTAAATCATCCTCATCAGCGGCATCGTCACTGTCTGCGACATCTAAATCATCCTCATCAGTGGCATCATCACTGTCTGCAATATCTAAATCATCCTCAGCAGTATCAATTTCATTGGTATCGGCTAAAGTTTTATTATTACCTGCTGTGTTTGAAGTACTAATCAACTTACCTTCAACACGCTCTCCATTTTCAAATAAGCCTATAAATTTATCGCCATTTTCCCATACATAAATGCCTTCACCATCACGTTTATCTTCTACATATTCACCCTTATATTGATCACCATTTGCCCATATATAAGTCCCTATACCTTCACGTTGCCCCTCAAAAAACTCCCCTTCATAGCGATCACCATTTTTCCAGAAATAAACCCCTTTTCCTGTGCGTTTTCCATCTTCATAGACCCCAACATAGCGATCACCATTTCCCCATATCACCTTTTTTTTATGATCACTTTCCTGTTTAGCCATACTACACACAGGTATCAAGCAAGATAATAGTATGATTGATCTAATATTATTTATTTTTTTATCCATTTACATTCTCCTGATAGGGGAAATCCTGCTAACTATTTGACTGCACACGTATTCATAATACAATCTGAACATAAAAAACTGGGGAAAAGCAAACGAGGGAATTGTTGTATCTATAGATGTTTCTAGTTGATACCTGCACACATCATATATAATAACTATGCTTTATATACGTATAGAACTATATACTATCAGTACAGTGTCTTACATTTGGTTTTCATCAAATTTTGAATTTAGTGTATTGAGCACCTAAAACATGCCATTGTATTGATGTGCACATTGAAGCCTTTATAATGCCCAACATCTTTACAAAAAATATGGTAAATTAAATCCTATTTTTAAACGAGTAGTATAGCTATATTTTTTATAGGCAATATATTAAATTACTCGCTAAACTATATATACAAACCATTAAATATAGATTTTACAACTATAAGTTACCTAAAATTTTTTATAAATATATTATGTTATAGAGAGAATAACATTCCTAAATGTACACTACCTTTAAATAAAAGAAGCGTAATAAAATTATTATAATAGCTTTATTTGTTTAGAACTAGCATTAACAATAAACTAATACTACTTAATTTTATTTAAGTTTATACTTATCACCCTTTTACGCTAGTGCGGATTGATGCTTTTTATTGTGAGATATTTTAGGTCTATACAGTTATATGAAAATTCAGACAAAAATTAACAGCTTTATTTTTATACTTCTTATGCTATTTGGTATGCCTATTATTATTGCAGGGTATATTATTATTAGTTCTATTGTATCTGAATTAAATAAAGAGCTATTTATACATGAAATTAATACAATTTATACTGAGCTTGACTCACGCTTGAAAACACTTGAAATTGTGGGTGTTTCGAGTATTAAAAGTTATATCAAGAAAGAAAAAAAACATATTATTGAAAAATACGAGCATTACACGTTTCATAAAACAGGACAGTTAATGATTTTAGATACAGAATCTAATGTTGTTCTACACCCCACCTATCCAAAAGGGGAAAAACTTCCTTTATATTTTCTAGACACTATTTTAAAAGAACAGCAGGGAACCTTAAATTACCATTTACATGATAAAAATTATATTTCAGCCTATCGCATTTTTCCAAAATGGCAATGGGTACTCATTCTTTCTGCAAACCAAGAAGATATTTTTGTCAGCCGCCAAAATTATACTTCTATTGCCATTGCAATCACTTTTGCTATTTTTATTTGTATGTTTTTACTGTCTTATTTAATTACACGACGTATTAGTAAACGTATTAATTATACAATTGACACCTTAAAACAAATTGAACATGGCAATTTATCAATACGTATCAACCAACCCAATAATGATGAAATAGGTTTAATTCAACAAGGTATTAATACCATGGTTGAAAAAGTGTCAGCGGCGACCTGTGCAGAACAAGAAATGAATCAATCCATGCGTCATGAGATTGAGCAGCGCAAAAATATTGAAATTGAATTACGTTCTGCAAAAAATGCAGCTGAAACGGCCAACCAAGCTAAAAATGAATTTATTGCCAACATTAGCCATGAATTACGCACACCTATGAATGGGGTCTTAGGCATGACTGATGTATTATTAGAAAGCCCTGTTAATAAAGAGCAAAAAGAGTATTTAAATATTATTCATAATTCAGGCAATACTTTGCTGGATATTATTAATGAATTATTAGATGTGTTTAAACTGGAAGCAGGAAAAATCAAACTTGATGCAAAACCTTTTAATCTTCAACAGTTAATACAGGATGTTAATAACTTATTACAAGAAAAAGCCAAGAAAAAAGGGCTTAACTTTCATATTGATCTTGATAAGGCTTTACCCGATTATTATATAGGCGATAAAAATAGAATACGTCAAATTTTACTCAATCTTGCAGGCAATGCGATAAAATTTACTCATGAAGGACACATTTTTATTAATGTTACTTTAAAACACCTTGATGCGACGCAAGCTTGTTTGTATTTTTCAATTAAAGATACAGGGATTGGAATTTCTAAAGAAGAACAAGCCGTTTTATTTGAAAAATTTCATCAGCTTGATGCTGCTGCAAACCGTCAATATGAAGGAACAGGTTTAGGATTGTATATTTCTCAACAACTTGTGGAATTAATGCAAGGTGAAATAGGTGTGGAGTCAAACTGTGGTATAGGTAGTCATTTCTGGTTTACAGCACATCTTTTAGTTGCTGATAATAAAGAACAAGCCAGCTTACCCTCCCCTCTGTCTGCCACACATCCTTCAAACTTAACTCAAAATACCATTTTATTAGTCGAAGATAATCTGACCAATCAAAAAGTGGCAAAAATTATGCTTCATAGCATGGGGTGCTGTGTCACCATTGCTAATAATGGCAAAGAAGCGTTAGAAATGCTTGAAAGTCAGCACTTTGATGTAGTATTAATGGATATACAAATGCCTGTATTAGATGGGTACAGTGCAACGCAATGTATTCGGAATCAAGAACAAAATACCAACGAGCATTTGACAATTATTGCTATTACTGCAAATGCCTTAGCCTGTGATGTTGAAAAATGTTTTGCTGTGGGTATGGATGATTTTTTAGCAAAACCTGTCTCCAAGGTAAAATTAACCTCTATGCTAGAGAAATGGCTAAATGCTACCCCTAACGTGGCACGCTTACATTAATAAACTGTCTATCATATCGTGCTATGATGTATAAAACACGATAGACAAATTTTGCTTAGATAAAACATAATAAAAGATATTCCTACTACTAAGACATACCTTTTGTGCTGAATGTAAAGAGACTCAAATTAAGGCTTGTGTTGGAGACTAAAACATGTTTACTGAAGAAGAACGACAACCTGTCATACTAATCGTTGATGATGATGTATTTATGCGCGGTATGTTGCAAAATCTTCTTGAAGGACAAGGCTACACTGTTGTTGAAGCCCAAGATGGTATGGGGGCGTTAGAGGAATTTCAACGTTCCAGCCCTGATCTTGTGTTATTAGATGCAGCAATGCCTGTCATGGATGGTTTTACTGCCTGTGCAGAATTAAAAAAATTAGAAACAGCCGTAGATGTGCCTGTCATCATGATTACCTCTTTAGATGATGAGCATTCGGTTGATCAAGCCTTTACAGCAGGGGCTGTAGAATATATTACCAAACCTGTACATTGGGCTGTGTTAAAACACCGTGTACACGTTATTCTCAGCGCAAAACGCGCCCAACTTGCTTTGCGTAGTAGTGAAGCACGCTTTCGTGGGGTATTTGAGCAAGCCTCTATGGGGATTGCACTGGTTAGTATGGAAGGGGATATTTTACATACCAACCCTACACTGCAAAAAATGCTCGGTATAGAAGAAGAAGACGTTAAAAATAAAGCCTTTAATCGCTTCTTTTACCCTTGTGATACAGTGGTAGAAAAAGAGTTTAAACAACAGCTTTTAGCTGATGAGCGTAACTATTTTCAAATGGAAAAATATTTTTTCCGTAAAGATTCACCTATGTTGTGGGGACGTTTAACCACTTCTTTGGTAAAAGATGCGGAAGGTACACCTCAATACATGGTGCAAATGATTGAAAATATTACCGAACGCAAACGTGCCCAAGCAAAACAACGTCTTGCTTCAAAAGTATTTGAAACGACTTCTGACAGTGTGATGATTACCAATGCTGAAGGAAATATCGTTGATGTGAATCAATCCTTTTTGATCATGACAAAATATAGCTATGATGAAGTATTAGATCAAAATCCACGTTTTCTTCAATCAGGTCAGTACGATAAGTTTTTTTATGAAAATATGTGGTCACAAGCACGTGAAACAGGGCGTTGGCGCGGTGAAATTTTAAATCGTCGTAAAGATAATGAAATTTTTAATTCATGGATGTCAATGAGTGCTGTACGTGGAGAGCATAATGAAATCACCCATTATGTTGCAGTTTATTCTGATGTCAGTACTTTAAAAGAAGGTGATGAGCGTATTCGCTTATTAACTCATTATGATTCTTTGACTGAGCTACCCAATAGATTACTTTTTCATGAATATTTAACCCGTGCCTGTCGTCAAGAAGAACGTCTTGCCTTGTTGTATTTAGACTTAGATGATTTTAAGCATATTAATGAAAATTTTGGTTATGATATTTCTGATGAATTTTTACAACATATTGCCAATGAATTAAAACAATGTGTACGTGAAGGAGATACTGTTGCACGTTTAGATGGGGATGAATTTGGGATTATTATTTCTCCATTACATCAAGATTATGATACCCGTGTTGTGGCAGAAGCTATTTTTGAACGTTTAAATAAAATTGTGACTATTCAAGGTCATAACTTATCTATTGATGGGAATATTGGCATTACATTCTACCCACAAACCACTCAAAATAGTATTGATATTATTAATAATGTAGAGATTCTAGTACAACATGCAGATATGGCAATGTATTTAGCCAAGGAAACAGGTAAAAATACCTATTATGTGTATGAAGAATTGGAAGAAGATGCAGGCTAAGCAAGGAAAAAGAACATGCTAAAAAAAATGATAGTGATCAGTAGTTTACTTTTATTAACTGCCTGTATGGGAACAAAGATATCTCAAGATAACTTCAATAAAGTGAATTCAGGTATGACCTTGGCTGATGTAACAGGTATTTTGGGTGAACCTGTTGAATCTACTTCCGCAGGGGTTGGGCCCGTATCAGGCACCAGTGCCTTATGGCGGGATAAAGAAGGCAACCGTATTGATATTAAATTCATCAATAACAAAGTGAAATTTAAAAATTTTAAACGTGCCTCTGAATTTTAATCTTTAATTCAAATACTCTTATCACCATGTCATCACATGGTGATACAGCTTTATTTCAAAAAACACCTTATTCCATACACGCAGCTTATATCAGCGTGCTATCCTTTATTTTTACCATATAAGAATTCCATCGTATGCTTCATTGTGTTTTATATCAGCCTGAAATTCCACCTAATACAGGTAATATTATTCGCCTTTGTGCCAACACGCATATTCATTTGCATTTAATTCATCCCCTAGGTTTTACCTTAGATGATAAAAATGTCAAACGAGCAGGGCTTGATTATCATGAAATGGTGAATGTAAAAGAATACGCTAATTTTGAAGAATTTATGCAACAGGTGAAACCTACACGGCTTTTTGCTTGTTCGACTAAAGGACAAGCAAAACACTCTGATCCAAACTTTCAAGATGGCGATGCCTTTTTATTTGGCCCTGAAACACGTGGCTTACCTGCAGAAATCTTAGATGCCATGCCAGCTGAACAAATTATTCGTATTCCCATGCGTGAAGGTAGCCGTAGTTTGAATTTATCCAACTCGGTAGCAATCATTTTATATGAAGCATGGCGACAACTTGATTTTGCTTAATGGGGTTACTATGCGCCATATCATTACTTATTTAGCTTCTATTATCTGTTTTTGTTCTGTTAATCTTTATGCAGAGACACACATTACTCTGTTACATACCAATGATATTCATAGCCATTTGCTTCCCTCCACTATTTCCAAGCAGCCTAAGCAAGGAGGGATTGCGAGAATAAAAACCCTTATCACAGAAACACGTCAACGTCATGGTGATGATCAGGTTTTATTACTTGATGCAGGGGATTATTCACAAGGTAGTATTTTCTATAATTTATGGAAAGGGGCTGAAGCGGTTATGTGGCTGAATGATTTTAATTATGATGCAGTGACTTTGGGTAATCATGAGTTTGATTTAGGTGTGCAAAATTTAGCTGATCGGTTTAATGGTGTACCTATTTCGATTACTAAACAGCAATATAGTACTGAAAAGCTCACGATTCCTGTTGTCTGCGCCAACCTTGAGATAGCTAAAAACAGCCCTCTTTCTAACTGGGTGAAACCCAGTATTATCATTCAAAAAAGACAACAACGCTTTGGTATTATTGGGCTTGTCACGGATACCACTCGTTTTATTTCTCAAGTAGATGACAGTGTAAAATTTTTACCTTATGTCGACAGTGTTCGCCGTGAAGTGAAACATTTAAAAGCCCAAGGGATTAATAAAATTATTTTAGTTTCCCATTATGGTTACGAGGTAGATAAACGCTATAGCCAAGAGCTCACTGATATTGATGTGATTGTATCAGGGCATGATCATGCATTATTAGCCACAACAGCACAGTTAAATCAACAAGATATTAGTATTCAACAGTCTGATGTGCAAGGGGATTACCCTACTGTAGTAAAAAATGCACAAGGTAAAAATGTTTTACTTGTCAGTGCTATGGAATGGGGGAGATGGTTAGGAAAATTACATCTTACATTTAATGATGCAGGAGAGATTATTAACTGGCGTGGTGAACCTGTATTAGTGCGTGGATGTGAAAATGGTCAGTGTGATCAAGCCATTCCTGCTGATGAACACCTAACTCGTAAATTAAGCCATTACCAAGAGCCATTACAACAGTATCAACGCATGGTTATTGGAAAGGTGGGGCAAGATTTTACCGCTGAACGTGGGCAGTTACGCCATCAAGAAATGCCAATAGGAAATTTATTAACAAATAGTATTCTTGCTGCTACCCAGAAAAAACATAATGCTGATGCTGTTATCATTAATTCAGGGGGGATTCGCTCTGCACTTAATAAGGGCACTTTGACTTATGCAGATTTATTAATGGTGTTACCGTTTAGTAATCAAATTTATATTGCTGAATTAACAGGGAAACAACTTATTGCAACCTTGGATCATGGCTTGAGTCATGCACAAGGGAAATCATCAGGTTCTTTTCCACAAATTGCAGGCATGCAGCTGCGCTACTGCAAACAAGGCTGTGCTCATACTTTACTCCCTAAAGGGCGTGTGACAGCATTGAAAATTAACCAGATATCAGTGGATTTAACACAAAAATACCGTGTTGCTCTGCCTGCTTTTTTAGCAAAAGGCGGGGATTTTTATACTGTAGTAAAAACAGCCTGTGAGAATACAGCCCAACATTGTTATAACACCTTTGATATTTTTATTGATGTTGCGATGGGCTATATTAAAGCAAACTCTCCGATTATGCATCCATTACAAGGACGTATTATTGCAGAATAAATATAGCATTCATACCGCATTGCACTATAGTAAGAGTAAGGCTAAGTTGCTTAAGTTTGTGCAAGCAGGGGAATACAATGGCAGTTATTTTAGGCTTTGATGTATACGGTACACTCATTGATGTATCAGGTATCATAAATGTATTAGAAAAACATGTAGGGAAAGATGCGCCCAAGTTTTCAAAATTATGGCGTGAAAAACAGTTAGAGTACTCGTTTCGTCGTAGTGCCATGCAAAATTACCAAGCTTTCTCTGTTTGTACACGTCATGCATTAGAATATGCTTGTTTAGCATTTCAATATGAGTTAAGTGATGAGGCGAAAGAAGAGCTATTAGCTGCTTATGCACAACTTCCTGCTTTTCCTGAAGTGGTTGAGAGTTTAGAGCAGCTACAAAAAGAAAATTTTCGTTTATTTGCTTTTTCCAATGGACAAGCAGAGGCGGTACAAAACTTATTAAAAAATGCAGGTTTATTGCATTATTTTGAAGCGGTTATCAGTGTAGATGAGGTCAAGAGTTTTAAGCCTAATCCAGCTGTGTATGGGCATTTTTTACGTCAAACTGATGCATTGGGTCATGAGGCTTGGCTAGTTTCCAGTAATCCATTTGATGTATTGGGCGCGATGTCAGCAGGAATGCAAGCTGCATGGGTAAAGCGTTCTGAAAAAGTAATTTTTGATCCGTGGGGTATTGAACCTCACTTAATTGTTAGCCAGCTCACTGATCTATACAGTGCCTTAACTTCTAGCGTGACTTAATGGTGCTGTTGTTATCGGCTTATAGCTTTTTAGTTCTTCATTTAATACCGTTGTAAATAATAAAGCATATACAGCATGACGGTTAATATAATAAGCAAACCAAAAAGGCAAAATAACAGTGACAGCATAGACGCTAATACTGGCAATTGTTTCAATAATTATCAATGCTGTCGCTGAAAAAGGGATCACAGGTTGGTAGAGACCTTTCATAATATAAATCTGCTGCACCCCCTCATTTTCCATTAAGAAAGCAATTGTTAACATTCCTTTAAATACCACACACATGACTATCCCTATTAAAATTCCTACTGTTCCTATCATCACTTTTTTCCATTGCACGACAGGAAAAAAAGCTAAACAGACACACCAAAATAAAGGTAAGCCAAACGTATATAAAAGAATATCTAGTTTTGTACTCCATGTACGGCTATAAGGCTTTTCTTCAATTAAAAAATAAGTATCAATCAGCCAATTTTTTTCTGGTGTAGTAGTGATTTCAATTCGCTCTTGTTTAAAGATATTTTCAATAATTGTACCTGAGCTGTATTCAAGTGTAGGTAAAATTACAGTGGGTAGTGCAACCCACCATAACCATAATATGAATGGAAAGAGCAAGAAGACACGTAAGCCGTAACGTGCTAAAGGGTTAATGTGCATAATGTAATGGGGTTTGTTTACGTAAAGTGAAGAAAATCCATGCAGCAAAAATCAGCATCATATCGAGTAAAATAAGTCCACGCCATAAGTATTCGTGAATCCAATCAAACCATAAAGGGTGTGCATCAAGAATATAATATAAGCTCATTAATCTGATGACATTCAAGCCTTGTAAAGCACAGAGCCCCGCAATAACACCATAGATCTTATATTTTAATTGGCTAGGGAAGGTAATAATGGCAATAAATAATAAAAGGGTTGCCTCTAAGGCATTACATTCTGGTGTGACATCAATTGCTACACCTTTTAAGCCATGACGGAGGATAGTCCCTGTTTGTACTAAGCCAGCATCAAAAAATTGAATTCCCCATGCTGAAATATTCGCCAGCCCTATACAGAGTAAATCAGATAAAGGGGTGAATACTTCAAATTTTAATAACGTTAACATAACTACCACAGCAATGATGTAACGGACAATAAATTTATTCATATAAGCGTTAATTTATGGAAATGAGAGAAGAGGGAGCATTAAAAAATATGTATGACAGTCATTAAAATGATACCAAAAGAATAGCTATAACTCTAATAAATTAGTGTATTTACTTATAGAACCCAAAATTTATTCTCAATCATTTTTAAAGCAGAATTTTCATGCTCTCTTCTTTAGTTGTTATACCTTAATTGATACAACATTATGAATAGATAGCGAGTAAAAATTATAGCTTAGGAACCTTCCCCCCCTTAAAGTCATATATTTTAAATTTTTTAAGGGGGTATCTATTACTTTCCTACCAAGTTGATTGCGGGTAATGTTTACGGAATTTCTCATGTCCCCATGCAGGCAATGATAAACTTGCCACCGCAACCACAGTCAACGCAATTTCAAGCAAACGACTGTGAATCTGTGGGCTGATCGCGCTGTAAGCAAATAATAAAATAATTTGATACATAAATACTTGTAAGGAATGCCGTCCTAAAAAGCTCAACCATCGCCATTGTGACCACATAGGAAAACGATCAAAGAAACGCGCAATTAAATACGCCACCACCACAAAATTTAATAACCGTAATGGGGCTAATGTGGCACGACTAGCAGATACCCAAATATCTAATACTGCATCAACGTGCATATCCCATACATGCAAGAAATCAGGAATATAAGCACTAAAACGATGATAGGTAATCACACGGTGTCCGTGGTGAATAATAAATAAACTCAAGGCAATACTCGCACACAGCCAAAACAACACGGGGCGTTTAGGTAAACAGGGTGCATTATAATGATGACGATAAAAACCAATGGCTAAACCTGTAATAAATAAAAATTGCCATGCGGAAATCTGAAAATACCCCATCTCTACAGGTATAAGTAAACCTGCCGTATTATCTACTAATTGATCAATGCCTAGCTCAAACTGGGTGCTGCCCCATAATGCCGCACTGCTCAAAAAGACAGCCCACCACCAGATACGCCCTTTTTCTAAAATATCAATTAAGGTTGGTGTTAACAGCAGAAAAATAAAATACATGGGTAAAATATTAAGTAGATCACTTTGGTAAAGCAAAGAAGCATATAAAGCAAGGCTACTAAAAAAGCCATATTCAATCAGCGGTTGCCACAGCTCAGGGTGGGCTGATAGCACCACTGGAGTGATAAATAAACTGGTGCACAATAACAAGATAACTAAGGCAAGATGAGAAAAATAAATATCAAATGCCCGCCCACGACTGCGCTGGTATAAACGCTGGTTATCCTGTGACCCCATACGTGTGTATACCAAGCCTGCCACCAAACCTGATAAAAATACAAAACCTTCCGTTGCAGTCACATAACCAAAGGTTTCAAGTGTTAATTTTTTTAGGGGACTATCCAAGTGATCAATAGTCATCACCACTAGCATTAAGCCTCGAATGGTATCGAGGCGATGATCTCTTTTCATAATTTATCGCTGTTTAATTCAAGATAAGTATTTTATGGTCATCATTGTGACCAATATGTTATAAGATTGGCAAGTGTTTTGAATATTTTTACCTAAAACATCTATGACACATGAAAACAAAGAAAAGAATAGGGATACTATGAAAGTTACAGTTTTTGGTCTTGGTTACGTAGGATTAGTCACTGCTGTGTGTTTTGCAGAAGTAGGTAATGATGTCATGTGTGTTGATATCAATCCTGAAAAAATCAAGCAGTTAAAAGAGGGTATCATTCCCATTTATGAGCCGGGTTTGGACGAAATGGTAAAGCGCAATATTGAGGCAGGGCGTTTAACTTTTTCCCAAGATACCGCAACAGGGATTGCACATGGTTTATGTCAATTTATTGCTGTGGATACGCCGCCTCAAGAAGATGGTTCAGCCAATATTAATAATGTGTTGGCAGTGGCAAAAAGCTTAGGTGAATACATAGATGAATACCGTGTCGTATTAACAAAATCAACCGTGCCAATCGGGACAACGGATAAGGTAAAAGCAGCGATTGAGGCAGGGATTGCAGCGCGCGGTGTAAACTGTGAATTTGATACGGTATCGAATCCTGAGTTCTTAAAAGAAGGCGCGGCAATTAATGATTTTATGAAACCTGATCGGGTTGTTGTTGGAGTGGATAATCCGCGTGCTGTGCCGCATTTACGGGAATTATATGCCCCGTTTAACCGTAATCATGATCGTTTAATTGTGATGGATACCCGTTCTTCTGAATTAACTAAATACGCGGCTAATACTATGCTGGCAACCAAAATTAGCTTGATGAATGAGATTGCTAATATTGCTGATCGGGTTGGGGCGGATATTGAATTAGTGCGTCAAGGAATTGGTTCTGATCCTCGTATTGGTTACCATTTTATTTATGCTGGTGCAGGCTATGGCGGTTCATGTTTCCCTAAAGATGTACAAGCTTTAAATTATTTGGCGGGGGAAGTAGATTATGATGCAGAATTATTAGCAGCAGTAGAAAATGTAAATAATCGTCAAAAAACAAAATTATTTGATAAATTAAATGATTTCTTTAAGGGTGATTTAGCAGGTAAAACGATTGCTTTATGGGGTTTAGCATTTAAACCCAATACCGATGATATGCGTGCTGCGCCCAGTCGTGTATTAATGGAAGCCTTATGGGCAGCGGGTGCAAAAGTTCAAGCCTATGATCCCGTTGCAATGGAACAAACCGCGCTGATTTATGGGGAATGTGCTGATCTCGCCTTATGTGATGAGCCGTATGCAACCCTAGATAATGCGGATGCCTTGGTATTAATGACAGAATGGCGTAATTTCCAAAGTCCTGATTTTGAGAAAATTAAAGCTGCATTGAATTATGCCGCTATTTTTGATGGACGTAATTTCTACAGCCCTGAACAATTGAAAAAAATGGGCTTTACCTATTATGGAATAGGGCGTGATAACACCGCAAGTTTAGACCTTAGCGACGTATAAAGGTAAAAAGAGGGCACCCACAAGGGGTGCCCCTACAGGTTTATTACTTATATTGTGTCCAATGAGATAAAAAGAATTGTTTTTCAGCTGTTAAAAATTGTTCTGATGTGCCAATTAATGGACGCATAATGGTACTCATTTGTAATAAGGTGATGATAAAAATAATTTGCCATATCGCTAAAATATTATTTTTCTCTAAACCAAATTGAGCCAATCCCTTCATCATAAAGCGTAAACCAAAAAATAAACTAGGCATAATAATAATCAGGTGAATGGCACCCATAAAATGTAATGAATCAATGGAAAAGCTAAAAATAAAGGCAATAGGTAAAAATCCCAGTAATATTTGCCCCGTTAAAGCCAAACCTGTAATAAACAAGGCTGCTAATTGATGAGTGGTAATATTAACACCACTTAAACAGGCAAAAATATATAAACTGGGAAAACATAATAAGCTGGTAAAGGCGATACTAAATACCCCTTTTATTGGGGAGAAAAGCCATTGCTCCCCCCCTGAAAATCCCCCCATGATAATGCCATAAATAAGGTGACATACCAGTGCAATAATGAATGCTTTTTTTAAATAGGAAAAATTATTATTTTCAATCGCATTAAGTAGTGTTGTTGGGGTGCGTAAAATACAGGCAAATAAGGCTAAAAAAGGGATATGCTGATCAAGTGTGTAATCATTATTGATAGAAGGGTTTTTTAGTGTAATGTGTTCAACCTCTGATGAATCATCATGGTTCATTGTGTCACCTCAATTAGATAAAAAACGTAGTGCCATATTAAATAAGCTTTCATAAAAACTACCTTGAAAAGGATTATCACGAAAAAATGCGACAGGGGAGTAAGGCGTGCCAAAAAAAGGGCGTAAATTCCATGATAATTGACTGCCAAGTAATAAATTCACCGCTAACCATGTAGAAAAAATATAACGGGCTTGTTGCCGTTCACCGCATAAGTGTTGCAGCAGATTAATCAGACGAATATTTGCCATCGTCCCTGCAAACGCAATAATAATGACATGCGTATACACTAAGGCTGAATAGGTGAGTTGAGGGGTTGGATCATGAAGACTGGGTAAATTATAAATAAGAAAAAAACACAGCGGAGTCAGTGCTCCCACAATCACAGATAAGAGTGCAAAACTCATTAAAATGGCTAGAAAACTATGTCTAAAACTAAGATTTAAACCTAAAACTTGGGCTAACATGCCATTCAGTACAGCATTCCCCACTGCAACGAGTAAGAGTAATAGGGGGAATTTGATTGCAATATACAGAGCTTGTAAGGGATCACGCCAATAGCCTATTGCCGCGCCATAAAGCCCGCCCCCAATAATAATAAGTAGGATACAAAGGTAGGTTTTTTCTTTAGCGGTATCAAACCATGTATCTAATACATGAGGCTTGGCACGACATAGATCAGGTAAATCTGATAAAGAGGTATTCATTATCTATTATTACTATAAAGCAGCACATACTGTCTGTATTAATAATAGACTACTTTGAAGAAATAGGGGAATAAAAGGAGATATTTACCCACTGCTATTTTACAGTGGGTGAAATATAGTTTTTTGTAAAACTATATATAAAATTAATCTAAGTTATAAGCTGCTTGTAAGGTGTTTTCTAGTAAGCTAGTCACTGTCATAGGCCCAACACCTTTGGGAACAGGTGTGATCCAACTGGCTTGATTAGCAGCATTTTCAAAATCAACATCTCCTGTTAATTTTCCAGAATCTAAGCGATTAATACCGACATCAATGACAATTGCGCCTTGTTTTACCCACTCTCCTTTTACAAAATTAGGAATCCCCACTGCGGCAACAACAATATCTGCATTACGTACTTTTTCAGGTAAATTTTTGGTACGACTATGGCAAATAGTGACTGTACAGCGTGCAGCTAATAACTCTAATGCCATCGGGCGACCAACAATATTAGATTGCCCAATCACCACCGCATCTAAACCTGTTAAATCAACGCCTGTTTCTTCTAATAAACTCATAATACCTTTAGGGGTACAAGGGCGTAATTTTGGCATTTTTAAAGCTAAATGCCCAACATTATTTGGGTGAAATCCATCCACATCTTTTTCAGGCAAAATAGATTCAATCACAAGCTCGGCATTAATGTGATCAGGTAAAGGAAGCTGAACTAAAATGCCATGAATTTCAGGATCATTATTCAACTGTTCTACTACAGCAAGTACTTCTCTTTCGGATGTTTCAGCAGACAAATCAAAGGATTTTGAGATAAATTGTGCTTTTTCACAGGCTTTACGTTTATTACGGACATAAACAGCTGAAGCAGGATCTTGACCAACAAGCACAACCGCTAAACCGGGCGGGCATAATCCTTGTTCAACACGTTGGCTAACCTGTTGTTTTACCACTTCACGGCGTTTCGCGGCTAATGCATTACCATCAAGTATTTGTGCGGTCATTCTCTTACCTTTTAAAAAAGTGGGCGATTACCCAGAGGAGAGATAGGCTCTCTGGGTTGTGAAAAATGCAGTGAAACCGCCTATTATAATCTGTTTATCCTTGTAGTTAAATTCTCTCTATTTATCATTCTTTACAGGCTGTCTTATCACTGCGATAAAAGCCCTTTTTTACTTTTATTACTCAAGCTTTAAATAAAGCTGTTCTCTTGATTATTTATCCCTAAAATCTGTTCCTTTCACCCATTTTTGCAGCATTTCCTCTTGTACAAACCCAATCGGTGCAGGCACTTTGCCTTTAGGTACCACAAAAAATTGTTTTGCTTGAGTCAATGCAGCCGTGACACCCTGAGCGGCAACACTCACATGCCCTTCTAATAAGCACACCCAATCTTTCTCTTTTTCTGCTTTGACAAATACATCTGTACCCCGAATACCCATCGTAATAGTATTACCTACGCGTAACTGGATATCTTTTTTTACCTTCTTATTACTGCCAACAAAGCGTAATAAGCCTTTAAATACCCCAATTTTGCCTTTTAGAGGCTTATTGCTACGGGTAGGAGGAGGGAGTAAATTATCAAATTTAACCCGTGCATGGGCACCAATTTTAATTTTACTTTTATCTGATAAGTGCAGGAGAACACGCGATTGTTCACCTGTTGTGATAACATCACCACTTTCTAAACGTAAGCCGACTTTTAGTGGTACTTGTGCGCCTTGTCGCTCTAAGGCGGCTGCCTCTTGAATACGTGCGACAGTTGCAATGGGAACCGCTGCCATACTGCTCAGCGGAAACAGTGCGCACAGAATAAAAAATATCCCAGATTGTATACGCATTACATTAACTCCTTTATTTTTACATTTCACCTAACTAACGATAACGATCATGTTAACGCAACCTATCATAGACCCTATTGCATTTTCTCTTGGGCCTATCAGTGTACACTGGTATGGCATTATGTATTTAATTGGCTTTGGCTGTGCTTATTGGTTAGGCACCCAACGCAGTAAAACCCCATATAGCCCTGTGACAGCTGAACAGATGGGAGATTTAATTTATTACGCTGCCATTGGTGTTATTTTAGGGGGACGTTTAGGCTATATTTTATTTTATGACCTTTCTCACTACCTTAGTACACCACTGGATATATTAAAAGTATGGCGAGGCGGTATGTCTTTTCATGGTGGGTTTCTTGGTGTGCTGGCAGCCATGGCGTGGTATGCACGTCATCTAGGGCGTAGCTTTTTCCAGCTCACTGATTTTATTGCTCCCCTTGTACCATTAGGTTTACTAGCAGGACGGATAGGAAACTTTATTAATGGGGAATTATGGGGACGAGAAACAGATATGGCATGGGGTATGGTATTTCATCACCCAGCAGCAGGAGATGTAGTACGCCACCCTTCACAGTTATATGAAGCAGGATTAGAAGGCTTAGTTTTATTTCTTTTACTATGGATTTACTCACGAAAACCTCGCCCAATCATGGCGGTATCTGCTGTATTTTTAATGGGCTATGGAGCATTTCGTAGCTTTGTAGAGTTCTTTCGTACCCCCGATGAAATATTTCGTTCAGGTGAGGAACAACTAGGGTTTATTGCTTTTGACTGGCTGACTATGGGGCAGTTACTGAGTATTCCTATGATTATTATAGGGGGGGGGTTGTTTTATATTGCTCATAAGAAACAGCCTATAAAATAGCGGTATATTTTTTGCTGTATAGTTTATTATCTTCATATTTAGTAAGGTATGAAGGTAATAAATAATTTAAAAAATGGGGAGTCCTGAATAAGTAGTACAAAAACCTTAACTAATCCTGAACTACTAGCTTTTTAGTAGCACTATATTTACAGGACTACCAAAAAATGAATTTATTTTAAATCATCACAAACTATTTTGTAGTGCACACATTAAAAAAATAAAAATGGGCATATATATAAATAATGTTCTTAATCGTTTTATTAAACATGACAGATATCTTATTCCATCTTACACTATACTAATACACTGTAAATATATGTATGAAGAATAATAGAAAAACATCTTACACTTAAATTATAGTAAAAATAATAATACAGAATAATAAGTGCTATCCTTCAGCTAATCTAAAGATTAAATTATGAGGACTATACTTATACCGCCAAAACAAGTATTAGGAGGGAGTGACAATGGTGGCTGCACGCTATATTACAATTAAATTAATGTCGAAAGCCATTGTCGGAGTTGTCGCCCTAACATTAATGGCATTTATTGCTATTTTTATTCATCGCTATGTGATTTTACAACATACTTTTGATGAATCTCGTTTTGCTACACAGCTTGATCATGAATATAAAATTCTTTCTCAAGAATTAGATCATGCAGCTGAAAATTTATCTCGTATTCGTAGTTATGTTGAGTTATTACTCTCTCAAGATATTCCTGCAGAACCTCGCCTTAATCTAGTCAAAAAATTTATGGCAGAAAGTTTACACTTTTACCCTAATCAACATAATGTATATATTGCCTTTACTCCTGAAATATCTCAGAACTATTTCCAAGAAAAAAGTTATTTATTAAGTGTGCATAAAAATTATGCGCAACGAGGTAAGCCGGGGTATTCTAATCCTGAAAATACCATTGCAGAATTTTGGACAGATAAACAGTATTTAAATGAATATGCCTATACTTTGGCACAAAAAAGTAGAAGTGTAGAAATTACCCCTATTTATTTTGATGAAGCCTATTTAAATATTTGGACATTTACCGTTGTTTTAGGCTTATATGATAACTCTAATAATTTTATTGGTTTTGTTGCGATTGATATTTCCCTAGATAGCTTATTTAAAAGTATAGAAAAAATTAAGTTGGGTAATACAGGCGGGGTATTTTTAGCCAATTATGATACAGGTTTATTATTAACTCGTATTCATACACGCAAAGCAGCAGGAATTGGTATTTTAGGTGAAAAAGATCGCATGTCTTATAACCTTTATACTGAAAATGAACAATTAAAATGGCAGGAAATATTAAAAAATGAGGTCAGTTTTGTTAATTTACGTGGTGAAAATCAGCGTCTATACCGTACATCCTCTAAAAAATTAGCCAAACTCCCTTGGGTCATTTTAGCCTACCAAAGTCAAAATGAATTACAAAAAGATTTACATGTTGGCTTATTCATCTTTATTTTTCTGGGTGCAAGTGCTTTAACTATCCTTGCTATTATTGGTCTATTTTTTACTAAGATGCTCACCATACCTATGCAAAATTTGGTTGATGTGATGAAAAAAATTAAGGATCAAAGTTCATCAAAATTAACCGCACCCATTTCAGGTACAGCAGAAACACGGGCATTAGGTGATATTTTTAATGAAATGCTCACAGAAATCCAGCGTGCTGTGGATGATAAAGACAACTATGCTAAGCAATTGCAAAATTCTAATTACAATCTAGAAAATGAAGTTGAGAAACGCACTGCTGAATTAGCAGAAGCCATGCATCAAGCGCAAACAGCCAATGAAATGAAAAGCCAATTTTTAGCCAATATGAGCCATGAATTACGCACACCTATGAATGCAATCATTGGTTATAGCGAAATGCTACAAGAAGAATTAGAAGATGAATCTGAAAGCGACTGTGGTCAGCTCTGTTTACCTGAACTAGATAAGATTAATGGTGCAGCTAAACATTTATTAGGCTTAATTAATGATGTATTAGATATTTCTAAAATTGAATCAGGAAAAATGGATCTTTATTTAGAAGAGTTTTCTTTACAAAAAGTCATTACTGAAATTGAAGCTACTATCCGCCCCCTATTAATTAAACGAAATAACCAGCTTTTATTAGATTACACCCCTGATTTACATATGAATTCTGATTTTATTAAAGTGAAACAAAATTTACTTAATTTACTCAGTAATGCAAATAAATTCTCACAAGAAAGTGTTATTAATCTAGTGATAAAACGTGAAGTCGTAGATGATCAAGCATGGGTAAAGTTTACTGTTATTGATAAAGGAATCGGCATGTCTTTGCATCAAATAGAGCAATTATTTGAAGCCTTTATTCAAGCAGATAATTCTACCACCCGTAAATATGGGGGCACAGGGTTAGGCTTAGCCATTACTAAACACTTCAGTGAAGCATTGGGTGGCTCCATTCATGTAAAAAGTGAAGTCAATCAAGGCAGTCATTTTATTATGTGCCTTCCTCAAAATTCTGTTGTCACAGAAACTATTCCCTTATAAGCTCTCTTTTTGATTTAAAAATTTAAAGATATTCATGTTACGATTTATTTTTTCGCGCCTGCTATCTATGTGTGGCGTTATTATTGGTGTGACGGTATTAGTTTTTTTATTGCTACATATCGTCCCTGGGGATCCTGTAGAAGCCTTATTGGGGGAAACAGCACAAGCGGCAGATTATACGCAATTACGTCATGCCTTGGGTCTAGATTTACCCTTGTGGCAACAGTGGGTGAATTATGCCTCCCATTTACTACAAGGTGATTTTGGTACCTCCTTATATTCCAAACAGTCTATTAATAGCACTTTATTGCAACGTTTACCGCATACCTTTTATTTAGCAATAACCAGCTTATGTATTGCCTTGGTAATTGCCTTACCTTTGGGGACACTTGCTGCACTACGTCAGTACAGCATTTGGGATCATGGCGCGATGGCATTTTCTTTAATTGGTGTCTCCATTCCTAATTTCTGGATGGGACCTTTATTAATCATGGTTTTTTCCTTGAGTTTAGGCTGGTTACCCGTGAGTGGACAAGAGCATAGTTTAAGTATTGTATTACCTGCTTTAACATTGGGGACTGCACTGGCGGCTATTTTAGCGCGTATGGTACGTGCCACATTATTAGAAGTGATGCATGAAGACTATATCCGCACCGCACGGGCTAAAGGGCTAGGTGAATGGGTGGTGATCAGTAAACATGCGTTACGTAATGCGGCTTTACCTTTGATTACTATTATTGGTTTACAATTGGGCACATTATTAGGTGGAGCCGTGATTACGGAAATGGTTTTTTCTTGGCCGGGGATTGGGCAGCTTACCATTCAAGCTATTCAACAACGTGATTACCCCACTGTACAAGCCTGTGTCCTGATTATCAGCATCAGTTATGTTTTTATTAATGCACTCACGGATATTGTGTATGCATGGTTAGACCCACGAGTACATTACCGTGTTTAAACTTCGTTTTTTATTCCCACTGGTTATTTTAGTGCTCTGGTTGATAATGGCATTATTTGGGCAGTTTTTACCCCTGAACCCTAATGATATCCACCTACCCAGTATTTTACAGCCCCCCTCTTGGGGAATGTGGTTAGGGGCAGATGATTTAGGTCGTCCTTTATTAGACCGCCTGATCACAGGTGCACAGACTTCTTTCTTTGTTGCTTTTTGGGTGGTGTCTATTTCTGCCTTAGTGGGCACAAGTTTAGGTATGATCAGTGCGTGGTTTGGCGGTGTTATTGATTTAATTATTGTACGTATTATTGATCTATTTTTAGCCTTTCCCAGTATTTTGCTCGCCATTGCGCTATCAGGTTTATTAGGCCCTTCCTTAGAAAATGTGGTGTTTGCATTAGTCATTGTTGGCTGGGTGGGTTTTGCGCGCCTAGCTCGTGCACAAACCCTATCATTAAAACGCCGTGAACATGTACAGGCAGCGGTTGCACTAGGGGCAAAAAATCCTCGTATTTTATGGCATCATATTTTACCTTTATTAACCGCTCCGCTCATTATTGAAGCCACTTTTGGTATAGCAGGTGTAGTGATTGCCGAGGCAGGTTTATCCTTTTTAGGTTTAGGTGTACAACCCCCTGATGCATCATGGGGAGCCATGATTCGTGATGGGACAGCGTATATGCTCGTTGCACCACATATGGTGCTCGCCCCAGGGATTACCTTATTATTAGTTGTACTTGCAGTCAATTTATTTGGGGATATGCTACGCGATAAATTAGATGTAAAAAATAAGCGTCATATTCAACATAATAAACATTGATAATAGATATTGAAAATCTGTGCATTTATACATACAGTTATAAAGAGATGTCATAATAAGTCAAAAGGGGATGGATGTGGAGATCAGTAATACAATTATATATGTAGGTGTCATTGTGCTTGTTTTTCTCTATATTGGGGGAATTTATAATCACTTGGTTACTTTACGCAATTATTATAAAAATGCCTTGTCACAAGTCGATATCCAACTGACACGGCGTTATGAACTTATCCCCAATTTAGTGGAAACTACTAAAGCTTATTTAACACATGAACGTGAAACTTTAGTGGGTATTACCCAAGCACGTTCTCAAGCAGTGAGAGCAAAAGAAGCTGTCCGTCATGACCCTGCTGATAACGAGGCGGTGAAAAACTTAATGGTTGCAGATACCGCACTCAATGGGCAGGTAGGGCAATTTATGGCGTTATATGAAAGTTACCCTGATTTAAAAGCCGATATCAGCGTGGCACAATTGGTGGAAGAGTTAAGTTCTACTGAAAATCGAGTCACCTTTGCACGCCAATCTTATAATGATTATGTGATGCGTTATAATACTTATAGTGAAAAATTTCCTAATAAAATGATTGCAGATATTACAGGTTTTAAAACGGCACAATTATTTGAAGTGGAAAATGAAGAAGTGCGCAAACCTGTACGTGTTTCTTTTAGCTAAAAATCCTTTGTATTATCACTATGGATTTCTTTAGCCATCAAGCCAGCGCACAACAGCAAACCCGCATTCTCTATCTTTATTTTATTGCTGCCAGCCTTATAACTATTGCCATTTTAAATGGCTTGCTTTACTTACTGTTGTATAGTATAGGGTTTTATCCTGAGTCATTTTGGGAATGGTTACACGAACCCTTGGCATATAAAATTGCACTATTAACCCTTGCAGTGATAATTTTTAATAGCTTATGGCGGATATATCAGTTACGCCAAGGAGGGGAATATTTAGCCGAGCTCATTGGTGCAAAGCGTTTAACTACATTACCCAGTACCACCCATACACAATGTTTGCAAAATGTAGTGGAAGAGATGGCTATTGCTTCAGGTGTAGCAGTACCCCATATTTATATCTTACCTCAGCCAAGTATGAATGCTTTTGTTGCAGGCTATCATACTGATGATAGTGTACTGGTGGTTACTGATACGCTTTTAAAAAATTTAAACCGTGATGAATTACAGGGAGTCATCGCCCATGAGTTCAGTCATATTTTACATGGTGATATGCAGCTTAATTTACGCTTAATGGGTTTATTAGCAGGCTTATTAATTATTGGGCAATTGGGGCATTTTTTATTACGCGGGACAACAAGGCGACATAATTGGATAGAGTTTCGGCGTAATAATTCAGATGATGTTGTCACTGCACGGACTTATCAAGCCATTATTATGTTTATTCCTGCAATGGTTTTAATCAGCTTGGGTTATATTGGCTTATTAATGGGGCGTTTAGTAAAAGCGGCTATTTCTCGACAACGGGAGTTTTTAGCTGATGCCACAGCGGTACAATTTACTCGTTATCCTCAAGGTTTGGCTGATGCCTTAAAAAAGATCAAAACACATAAAGCAGGGTCACGTTTATTTATTTATTATGCAGAAGAAATAAGTCATTTATGTTTTGCTGCCACCTATAATACATGGTGGACAGGTTTATTTGCCACTCATCCTCCTTTAGATCAGCGGATTGTACGCCTTGATCCTGAGCATATTATATTAGCTCCTTCTAAAACCAAGCAGCGTTTAGTCAAAGAGGGAAAATACACACCAGCTAATACAGCGGCACCTGCCCCTGTCTTATTATCTACACCCACTAAAAAAGTCACCGCAAAAGCCTATGATGCTGAAAGGTTTAGTCAGCATATTGTCGCCTCTATTGGACAGCCTACTCACCAACATTTACATAGTGCACAACGCTTATTTAAAAAATTACCTGAAGTAATCAGGATGCGTTTACACCAACCTGAAGAAGCTGCCGCAGTACTGTATGCATTACTCATTACAGGCACCGCTGATGAGCAGAAAAAACGTGTACTTTTATTAGAAAAAATACAAGGTAAAGCTTGTGCTGATCGTGCTTTTGATAACCGTGAATTATTATCTCCTTTTGGTGAGACAATACGTTTACCTTTGATTGATGTCACCACCCCTAACTTACGCTATTTATCTAAAGAGGCACAACAGCAACTATTACAGACTGTAGATCAGCTTATTAAAGCAGATGGTAAAGTTGATTTATTTGAATATGTATTGCGCTTAATTGTACGACGGCGTTTATTAAGTACTGTTAGTAAAAATAAACAGAAAACACTGCAAAGTTTTAAGGATGTACAAAGCTCATTAGTAATTTTATTTTCTTTATTGGCGCGTTTAGGAGGAGGAGTGGCAGCTTATCATACAGCAATGAGCAAATTATTTGATACGGTGCCAGCGTGCAAAACGCAAACAACTATACAGCATTTACACCAAGCCTTAACACAGCTAACAGCTTTATGTCCTTTATTAAAAAAACCGCTGCTTGATGCCTGTTGTACTTGTATTTTATATGATGAACAAGTGAGGGTGAAAGAGTTTGAATTATTGCGAGCGATAGCGGAAACTTTGGAGTGTCCTATGCCACCGTTATTGTTAACAGAGGGGATATAAAATAAGCTAAAAGTAATCAATAATTAAAGCGCAAGAATCAGATTGTGTGTAGTGTAGCCCCTTGCTAAATTAGTTTTAAAATTAATTTAATGCAAAAGTAGTATTTTCACTATGACATCATCATCTATCAGTGTTTTAATGAATTCCCGCGCATGGGCTATGCTTATTACCCTTTCTATATTATGGGGCGGATCATTTTTCTTTGTTGGTATTGCTGTGACCGAGCTGCCACCATTGACAATTGTATTATACAGAGTAGGTATTGCAGCTATTACACTTTGGTGTGTGGCTTTAGCTATTGGACTATGTCCCCCAACAAGTATAAAAATTTGGGGTGCTTTTTTAGGGATGGGGTTATTGAATAATGTGATCCCATTTATCCTTATAGTGTGGGGACAAACTCAGATTGCATCTGGGTTAGCATCGATTCTTAATGCTGCAACCCCTATATTTACAGTTATTGTGGCAGGAATCCTATTACCAGATGAACGTGCTACACCGTTAAAATTAGTAGGGGTTATACTTGGTTTTATCGGTGTTGCAGTTATGATTGGTATACCAGCAATAAAAGGAAATCATGGCTTATTTGCACAACTAGCTATTATTACCGCTACATTATCTTATGCTTTTGCAGGTGTATATGGTCGCCGATTTAAAATCATGGCTATACACCCTATTATCATAGCTGCTGGGCAAGTGACCGCATCAACCCTTGTATTATTTCCAATTACCTTAGTTGTAGAGGGTAGTTTTAATTTTACAACACTGAATCTAAAAATGTGGGCTGCTATTATTGGGTTGGCTGTTTTTTCCACCGCAGCGGCTTATATTCTTTACTTTAAAATATTAGAATTAGCAGGAGCAACTAACCTGCTATTAGTGACCTTATTAATCCCTATTTCTGCAATATTACTTGGTGCAATTTTTCTGAATGAATCACTAGAACTTATCCACTTTATAGGAATGGGGCTTATTGCATTAGGTTTATCCATTATTGATGGAAGGTTATGGCAGTATTCCAGACTAGTTAAAGCTTAAGTTACATATTAGCAATATAATCACTATGTAATGAAAGCTAGTCACTACCAAAAACTATACATGTGTCAAAGGAAGTAAACTGGGTTTATGAATAAAGAAACCTTGAGCAAAATCAACCCCTATTTTGACCAAGCATTCATAGGTTTCTTGATCTTCTACTGATTTAGCAATGGTTTTTAATCCCATCACCTGCGCAATATGACAGATAGATTCAACCATTGCATAATTAACAGGGTCAGCCAATAGATCATAGGTAAACATACCATCAATTTTTATATATTGAATAGGTAAATTACGCAAACGTGTAAAAGAAGATAAAGTACTACCAAAATCATCTAAAGCAAATTCACATTCTAATGCTTTAATATTATCAATAAGATAAAGCAACTGTTCTAAATGGCTAATTGCTGTTGTTTCACTGATTTCAAAACAAATAGCTTTTGCTGGGATATTATATTTTTCATATATTTGCTTTAGATAAATGGGGAGCTGTTTATCATATAAAGAGGTAGCAGATAAATTAATATTCATATGATATTGTGTATTTTTATCTTTTAACCTTGTTGTGGCATACCATGTTAAGGCATTCTCAATCACCCATCGATCAATATAGGTCATTTGGTTATGACGTTCTGCGGCAGGAATAAATGCCATAGGTAAAATAATATTATTTTTTTCATCCACCATACGAATCATTAATTCTATATGCTGTATATTTTTCTCATCAGGATCTTTTAATGGTACGATACTTTGTTCATATAGGATAAATTTCTCATCTGCAATGGCTTCACTAATCCGTGATGACCAATGGCTTTGTCCTTTTTGCCTAATAAGATCTGTTGTATTTTCTTCATGTACCCAAACACAATTACGCCCATTTTCTTTGGCAGCATAACAAGCTGTATCAGCAGCAACCAATAAAGATGAAATATTTTCACTGTTCTCATCAATCATGACAAGACCAATACTGACTCCTACTCGAAAGGTTTTGTTATACCAAATAAAACGAAAATCACAGATTACACGGCGTATACATTCTGCCACATGATGTGCTCGCTTCAAGTTACAGTGCTGCAGTAATATTCCAAACTCATCTCCCCCTAAGCGTGCTAAGGTATCACCTTCATATAATTTTGTTTTTAATAATGCACTTAGCTGGCGTAGTAATTCATCTCCTGCACTGTGCCCACAACTATCATTGACTAATTTAAATTGATCAAGATCCAAGTAACACAGTGCGTGAGAGGTTTGATATTGCTTTGCATTTAATAAAATTTCATTGGCACGTTGTTCAAATTCATTACGATTAACAAGATTAGTTAAAGGATCATGGGTGGCTTGATAATTTAATTGCTGGGCTAATTTTTGCGCCTGTGTTACATCCCGAAAAGCAATGACAATCCCTATCACACCTGTATCACGACTACGAATTTGTGCAATGGTGCCTTCAATATAAAAAGTACTGCCAGAACGATGTAATAACAGTAAATTTTCTTTTGTTTTCACTACATCATTTTGCTGGTTACAACGTTGATATAAATCCTCTGTTAAAGCATCACCTTGTGCACTGTATACTTGAAAAATTGTAGACAAAGGAATATTTTGGGCTAACTGTGTTGACCAACCTGTCATTTTTTCAGCAACAGGATTCATATATTGCACACAGCCTTCCATATCTGTAGTAATGACACCATCCCCAATGGAAGCCAGCGTAATTAAAACACGTTCTTTTTCACGAATCAGAGCCTCTTTAATACGTTTACGTTGGCTAATATCACGAATAACACAAATTAAAATATTTTTGCCTTTTAGATTCATTGGGTTAATAGATAATTCAACAGCTAGGTGCTTACCATTATTATGTTGCCCAATGACTTCATGTGTTGCATTAAAATGCAGTTGCTCCATTTCTTTAGATAATAATGCTTGCATTTTTTGATTAAAATTAGGTAATAATCGGGTTATATTTTCGGCTAATAATTCTTCATTACGATACCCAAATATTTTTTCTACTGCAGGATTACAAATTTCAATCACACCATATTGATCTGTGGTAATGATGCCATCAATAGTATTGTTTAATATTGCTTTAATATAGTTTTCATTTTCATGATATTGATGTGCTAAATGTGCCATTTTTTCGGCTTGTTTTTTTAGCAATTGCTCACGTTTTACAACATGGCTGACATCCATAATTTGCACTAAACAATAACGCTCTTCATTAAAGTTAATAGGAATGATCATTGTTGTTTGCTGTAAGCGCGGATTATCTTGAGTAGGATTAATATGATAGGGAAAATATAATTCAAAAGGTGTACTATTTAAGCTATGTGATAAAATAGAGGACATACCTTGTTTTAAAGCTACATCAATCGTTTGTATAACACGTGTATTTTCCAGTGCAGGATAGAGAGCCTCTAAGGTTTTTCCACATGCATGTGCTTCACTAATGTTTGCATGGGTCTCCATCCAACGGTTCCATATAACAATTTTTTTCTGTACATCGACAACAATAACCCCCATATTACAAGAAGAAAGTATTGCATAAGGTAGGTTATGTGAAAATGATATGGATATAGGTTTGATGGGATTACTCATAAGTTATAGTACGCTAAAACAAGAAAAGAGGGCATTACTGATCTAAATGTTAGCAAATTTAATACCATTCACAAATAACACCATAAAATAAGGAAAATTTTTACACCATACAGGTAGGATAATAGTCAATGTATGTAGTAAAAATAAAGAATGATATAACGTATAGTGTGCATTAGTTATATACTTATTATGTATAACTGCGACTTAACCTATATATATTTACCCTCTATTCCTCTTGAAATATATTTCATGATGTCGGCATTTATAAAGATAAAAAAATGATTTTATATAATTTGCATAGTTATTGCAGTTTACTATTAACGTATATTCGCTATTGATGTAGTCTAAAAAATTCATGAACCAAGTACTTAGCTACCTGCAAAATGTATCAATTAAGAAAAAGCTTATTTTAATGATAAGTATTCCTATTTTTTGGCTTATTTACTTTGCAACTGATATTGCAACGGATAAATTAGAAATTGCTAAAAAAATGGAAAATTTACAGCATTTATCTGTTTTCTTTGTTAATACTTCTAAACTAGTGCATACCTTACAGGTAGAGCGAGGTATTACGGTGGGATATTTAGCCAGTAATCAACAAAAATTTATTGAAAGTTTACAAAAACGCCGTGCTCAAACGGATAAAATGCTGGATAATTTACACCAACAATTAAAAGAGGGGAAACTCATTTTTATAAGTAGTTCCCCAGTATTAATAAATATAATTAAAAAATTAGATGATTTAATGGTACAGCGCATTGCTATTTCAGCAGGAGATATAGGGGCAGCAGAGGCAATGCAAAATTACTCTTTATTAATTGAACATATTATAGATGCTATTCGTGAATTATCTAAGTTACTGTTAAGTCATAATAAAGTTGCTCATCATATTCGTGCCTATATTAATTTAATGTATGCAAAAGAATTCATAGGTATTGAGCGTGCTATGTTGCAACGTACTTTTATACAAAGGGTATTAAGACCTTCTTCCTATCAAGAATTGGTGTTCATTGCTGCCAAACAAGAAATTTATTTAAATAATTTTTTATTTCATGCGACACCTGCACAAAAAAATATTTATCAACAACAATTGGATAGCCAGCTATTTAAAGAAGTTGTTGGTATTCGAGATAAGCTTTTAAAAGATCGTAGAAACTACCTTACCCCACGTGTGATTCCTGCTGTTAAGCCAGAACACTGGTGGCGAGTATCTACAGAGAAAATTAATGCGCTGCAAAAAATCGAATTAAAACTTGCCAGTGATTTACAAGACGCTGCGATTAATTTAAAAAATAAAGCCAAAGGTTTATTTGCTGTCTATATTGTTATTATCGTTATTGTATTGTTTACAACCTTACTTTTATCTTATTTTGTTGCACGTGTCATTATTATCCCCTTAAAATCTTTAATGGGATTTACTCAACAAATTGCTAATGGGCAACGGGATATTACAATCAAAACAGAAGCTAAAGATGAGATTGGGCAATTAGCACGTACCTTATACGATATGCTGTACTCGATTAATCACTTTGAAGCTCTGCAAGCAAAAGAAATCAGTGAGCGTCGCCAAGCTGAAACAACGCTAAAACATACAAACAGTGCCTATCAGCGTTTTGTGCCTAATGAATTTTTACACCTACTAGAGAAAAAAGATATTTTAGGCATTGATATGGGGGATAATGTTGAAATGGATATGACCATTCAATTTTTAGATATCCGCGCCTTTACAACACTCTCTGAACATATGAGCCCCCAAGAAAATTTTAATTTTATTAATGAATATCTGAGTCATATGGGACCTATTATCCGCCAATATCATGGTTTTATTGATAAATATATTGGTGATGCCATCATGGCCTTATATGTGAATGCTGATGATGCTGTAAATGCCTCCATTGCCATGTTAAAAGAGCTAGAAGTCTTTAACCAACGGCGTATTAAACAAAAAAAACCACCTATTCATATTGGGATTGGTTTAAATACAGGGCGACTCATGTTAGGGATTATTGGTGAAAAGCATCGCTTGCAAGGCACTGTCATCAGTGATGCTGTGAATCTTGCTGCACGGATTGAAAGCAGTACAAAAACCTATAAATGCCCCCTAATTATTAGTAAAAATACCTATGAAAGTTTATATTCGGTAGAAAAATATGATATTCGCTTTCTTGATGATATTAAAGTAAAAGGACGCTCTGAACATATTTATATTTATGATGTATTTGATGGTGATCATCATGAACAACGCCAAATGAAAAAATCTACCTTGCACCTTTTTAATCATGCTTTAGATTTTTATCGCAATCAGCAATTTTTAGCGGCTAAAAAACTATTTCAAGAGTATTTGACCTATAATAATCAAGATTATGCTGCCATTCTTTATTTACAACGGTGTCATAATTTCCTAGAGTTGAATAGCTCAAATGATTGGGAACGTATATCAAAATCAATATGCTGGACACCTGATTTATCAGTTAAGAATGTGGTCATAGATGAGCAGCATCAAGCTTTATTTAAACATACTCATGATTTAGTCATGTCCATTGGGAGTGGGCGAAATAGAGAAGAAGTAAGTGAAATTATTGCTTTTTTAGAAAGTTATGTAGTATCCCACTTTGAAACTGAAGAATATTTTATGAAAAAATATAATTATCCCCAAATTAATCAACATAAAACAGAACATGCACGCTTTATTGAAATTTTTACCCAGCTTAAACAAAATTATCAGCGTGAGGGGGGGCACTTATATTTAGCCTTGCAAATCCAACAACAAGTCGTAACATGGCTGCTTAACCATATTGCTCAATCAGATAAAGTGTTGGGTGAGTTTTTGAAAGAGAAACAAATTACTGAGCCTTTACCCCACTAAAAAAATATTTTATACACATTAAGCATTCCTATTAATACGATATATTTACTAATTTAATATTCTTAATATTTCCCCCGCTCTCTTATTATTTATTCACGATACTTATGACTACAATACTCTCGGATTTTAGCCCATTAACGCCTAGCGTTCATTGCCACTCAACACAACGCCAGAATTGGGGGCAACTTCATGGCAGTAGTGTTGGTTTATGTATTAGCCAAATGGCATTACAAAAACAGCAACCAATTGTAGTGATTACAGAAGATACACGAAGTGCTCAACGCTTAACGAATGATATTGCCGTATTTGCGCCTAATTTAGCGGCGTATCATTTTCCTGATTGGGAAACTTTGCCTTATGATATCTTTTCACCCCACCAAGATATTATTTCAGAACGCTTAACAGCCCTTTACCAATTCCCCAAAATGCAGCAAGGGGTATTAGTGTTACCTTTAACCACTTTAATGCATAAACTCCCCCCTCCTGATTATATTAATGGGCGCAGCTTATTAGTGAAAAAAGGGGAGCATTTAGATGCAAATCAGCTACGTACTCAGTTTGAGAAAGTGGGTTATCGCTGCGTATCCCAGGTGATAGAACATGGTGAATTTGCCGTGCGCGGTAACCTATTTGATATTTTTCCAATGGGAAGCCGTCAACCTTATCGCCTTGATTTATTTGATGATGAAGTAGAAAATATTCGCTATTTTGACCCTGAAACACAACGCTCACTAGAGTCTATTGATGAAATTTGTTTATTAGCTGCACGCGAATTTCCTTTAGATAAAGAGGGGATTGAGTGGTTTCGCGCTCGCTGGCGACAAGAGTTTACAGGCGATCCGACACGTAGCCCTATTTATCAGGATGTCAGTACAGGCTTATCCCCCGCAGGAATTGAATATTACCTGCCGCTATTTTTTGAACAAACTCATCATTTATTTGATTATTTACCTGATAATACCTTGCTCATGAGTTTAGGTAATCTTGTGAATACCGCCGAAACTTTTTGGGAAGAAATTCAGCTACGTTACCAACAACTTGGGCATGATCGTGAACGCCCATTATTACCACCACAGCAACTATTTTTTAAAGTGGATGAGCTGTTTGCACAATTTAAACAATATTCCCATATTCACCTAGAACAAGAAGCGATTGATAAAGGCATTAATTTTGCCACTACTGTCCCGCCCACATTACCTGTCGATGCACGTGCCACAGAGCCTCTTGCTGATTTTAATACTTTTCAGCAAAATTTTACGGGGCGTATTTTAATTACCACAGAAAGCATGGGACGGCGTGAAACAGTTTTAAATTTATTAAAAAAATATAAATGTCACCCTACTATTGCGCAAGATTGGCAAGATTTTTTACAACATGATGCTGCGTTTATGCTCACGATCGCACCATTAGAGCAAGGTTTACTCATTAAAAATCCTGCTATCGCAGTGATTAGTGAAACTGAATTATTTGGTGAACGGGTTGCACAGCGACGTTTACGTAAACATAAAAAAGCCCAGCGTGATACAGACACTATTATCCGCGACTTAACTGAATTAAGTTTAGAGGATCCTGTAGTACATGAAGAATATGGGGTAGGGCGTTATAAAGGACTCTTAAGTTTAGATAGAGGCGAAATAGAAGCTGAATTTTTATGTTTAGAGTATGCAAAGCAAGAAAAATTATATGTGCCTGTTGGGCATCTACATTTAATTAACCGCTTTACAGGTGCGGATCCTGAACATGCTCCCTTACATCGTTTAGGCTCTGGACAATGGGAAAAAGCACGCCGTAAAGCCAGCCAACAAATCACCGATGTTGCCACTGAATTACTTGATATTTATGCGCAACGTGCTGCACGTAAAGGGCATATTTTTCAGCGTGATGAAACTGCTTATGAAAGTTTTGCACAGGCATTTCCTTTTGAAGAAACCCCCGATCAACAAGAAGCCATTGCAGCAGTTTTAGAAGATATGCATTCTTCAAAACCTATGGATCGCTTGGTATGTGGAGATGTTGGGTTTGGAAAAACAGAAGTAGCGATGCGTGCTGCATTTGTTGCAGTACAAGATGGGCAACAAGTGGCGGTCTTAGTCCCCACCACTTTATTAGCACAACAACACTTTCAAAACTTTCAAGATCGCTTTGCAGAATGGGCGGTAAAAGTTGAGCAGTTATCACGTTTTCGCAGCAAAAAGCAGCAAGACCAAGCCCTTGAGGAATGTGCTGAGGGTAAGATTGATATTATTATTGGTACACATAAACTCTTACAGCAGCAAATTAAATTTAAGCGTTTAGGTTTAGTGATTATTGATGAAGAGCATCGCTTTGGGGTGAAGCAAAAAGATCAATTTAAATCATTACGTGCTGAAGTGGATATTTTAACCTTAACTGCGACCCCGATTCCCCGCTCTTTAAATATGGCATTATCAAATCTACGTGATTTATCCATTATTGCCACCCCGCCTTCTCGCCGTTTAGCGGTGAAAACGTTTGTTAAAGAATGGCATAAACCTTCTATTATTGAAGCCTTAACACGGGAATTAAAACGGGGGGGACAAGTCTATTTCTTACATAATGATATTGATACCATTGAAAAAATGGCAGAAGAAATCAGTGGCTTGGTACCTGAAGCACGTGTGGAATTTGCACATGGAAAAATGCGAGAGCGTGAGCTTGAGCATGTGATGCAAGATTTCTATCATCGCCGTTTTAATGTTTTAGTGTGTACGACAATTATTGAAACAGGGATTGATGTGCCCAGTGCCAATACTATTATTATTAATCGTGCAGATAAGTTAGGCTTAGCACAGCTTTATCAACTACGTGGACGGGTTGGACGTTCTCATCACCGTGCTTATGCTTACCTGATCGTCCCACCAAAGAAATCGATGACTCGTGATGCAGTGAAGCGATTAGATGCCATCAGTGCTATTGAAGAGTTGGGGATGGGCTTTACCTTAGCCACACATGATTTAGAAATTCGTGGCGCGGGGGAAATTCTCGGTAGTGGACAAAGCGGACATATGCAAGAGATTGGCTATACCTTATATACAGAATTATTAGAGCGGGCGGTGGAATCATTAAAATCAGGTGAGCAACCTGAAGTCAATCAGCCTTTAAAACAAGGTATAGAAATTGATTTTTATACCTCTGCTTTATTACCTAGCAGCTATCTCCCCGATGTGCATATTCGTTTGATTATGTATAAACGTATTGCTAACGCTGTAGATAAAGCCGCTTTGGAAGAGATAGAAATAGAAATGATTGATCGCTTTGGTTTATTGCCTGATTCTGCCAAAGCGTTATTAAAAATTACCGAGTTAAAACTACAATCCACTCCTTTAGGGATTCGTAAAATAGAGCTGGGTACAGAAGGCGGCTCTGTTTTATTCCATGATAATACGACGATTGATCCGATGAAAGTGGTGGCATTAATTCAAAATGAGCCACAACGTTATCGCTTAGAAGGCGCGCATAAATTATGCTTATTATGGAGCTCCCCTGATTTTGATCACAGTCATAAAATGATTGATGAATTGCTCAGAAAATTAATAAGCTAAGTATAGTTGGCTAGGAAATCTAACATTATCTAATCATGTTAAACCGCAATAGCTTTAAGATATGAATTATTCATACCTTGAAGCTATTGAGCTTTCTTCATCAGTATCAAGCTACAAAAAAACTTATTATTTCTTTATATTCTCTTCCTGTTTTTCTACTGATAGCTTAGAGGTCGGTACTGCTTCATCATGCTCCGTATGTGCTAATTCTTCCCCTTCTTTTGCTTCTTTTATTTCTTTTGTATCTGCTGAGGGGAGAGTTTGCTCTACTTCAGGTTCTACATCACACTCTTCTGTTTCTGTTTCTGTTTCTGTTTCTGTTTCTGTTTCTGCTGCTTGGCGTGCTTTTTCTTCTTCACGACGTTTTTCAACTTCCATCATGTGGCGCATATCATGGGTGACAATATCACCTAATGGTTCAAAATCTGCAAAGTCTTCATAGTAAACATCTAAGTCATCTACTGCATTAAATTGTGTTTGTTTAAATAAGGTACGTAATGCAATTTTACGTAATTGTTGATCAACATCTTTATCTAAAAACCCTGTGTAATCAGATTCAGCATTAAGGCTGGCAACATCAGGTAATTCAACGATCTTCTCTTCTTTATTTTCGTCCTCTGCTGTTGTTGTTGATATTGCCGTATTATCACTATCAACTATATCTGTTGCAGGAAAAGCAGTGGGGGGGATTGCTGTTTCTTTTTCTGAAACCTGTGCTTGTTTACGGCGTGACCAGCGTTGTAAAAAATTGTGCTCTTCTGCTTGTTCTGTTTTTTTAGTACTCATACACGTTTACTTTCATCCCAATTTTTACGTTTACGCTTTTTGATCTTCTCAGGTACATAATATTCTAATACATAGGTTTCAACCCAACGATAGGCTTCGGGAGGCATCTCAACACTAAAAATTTCCTCATCGCCTTCTAAATAATCCGCTGCTTCATCATAACTTGCTGTGACTAAAAAAGGCTCAGGGGCTTCATCATCATCGTGTTTATGGCACACCACATATAAAGCAGGTTTTTCCCCGCGAATATTACAATAATAACTTTCTGCCTCATCAGGATATAGACTCATGATAAACCCTTGTAATAAATATTGGGTTTCTTTATCTGTTTGGTGAATAATGCGAGTTTCTTTATTTTGCACGGTGGCAGAAGTGGTCGCGCCCACCACAGACCAACGCTGAGTAAGCCATTTGTGATCAGTGAGTTTTTCACAATGGATAATCACAGAAGCATAAAAGTATTTTGGAAAATTAATAGGTAAAGTCATAGTTAAGATTCGATTAAGTGTAATGTATGGGCGGCATCAATAATTTGTCCGATGCTAATACTGGCATCATTACAAGGAATTATTTTAAGTACCGTCACCGTAAAACCTTTTTCTTTAAAAAGCTCTATCATAAGTTGTGCCAAATAACGATTTTGGAAAACCCCTCCACTTAAACCAATGTGTTGTATGGGTGTATGGGTGTATTGTCTACTCTCACAGACTTGCTTTACCGCAGCATGGGCCAAGCTACGATGAAAAACCCCCGCTCGTTTAGCAATAGAATGGCGTGTATCCAGTAAATATTCAATTAAAAGTGACCAATCAATTTCACTATAATGTGTTTTTTTAATCAATGGCAATTCAATAAAATCGTGTTCTTTTGTATTGGCATGTTGCTCGACTAATATTGCTGCTTGCCCTTCATAACTTGCCTTATCAAGTAAACCTAATAAACTGGCGGCTGCATCAAATAAGCGGCCTATAGAGCTGGTATAAGGACTATTTAAACCTTGTTGCCATGCATGATGAAATAAAGGGCTGGTGTGCTCACTTTCCCATGTTGTAATCCCCGCTTCCCAGCATAAAGCTTGTGCACACCGCCACGGCTCTCGGCTGGCTTTATCCCCTCCAATCAGCCGAAAAGGACGAATACTACCAATACGCTGCCAATGAGCAGGTTTTCCATAAAAAATTTCTCCTCCCCATAATTGCTGCGCTTCCCCCATTCCTGTCCCATCCCATGTGATCACACACATGGCTTCCGTGCTGGGGAGCTCATTCATTTCACTCATGAGTGCACTGGCATGAGCATGATGATGTAATACTGCATGAGTTGGAAGATTTTGTTGTTGTGCCCAACGGCTATTTTGATATTGTGGGTGAGCATCATGAATAATATGGGTGGCTTCAATATGATAGCAAGTTTGTAAATCCTCGATTACTTGTTGAAAAACTTCTACACTACGTGGACTGCTTAACTCCCCAATATGAGGTGACAGCACACAGCGATCTTTCCATGCTAAGGCAACCGTATTTTTTAATTGTGCACCCACTGCCAAAATAGGTTTGCTCAAGCGAAAGGGGAGGCGTAACTCAACGGGAGCACTCCCCCGCCCAAGCCGTATCGGCATTTTATGTTGATGACAGATTTGATATACCGAATCATCCGCAGGGCGCACAATAGGACGGTTATGATGCAAATAAGCATCTGCAATATGTGCTAGACGTGTCTCAATGCTATCTTGATCTGTTAATACAGGTTCTCCACTGAGATTAGCTGAAGTGATCACTATAGGCTGGCTGAAATCATTTAATAATAAATGATGCAATGGGCTATAAGGTAAAATAACCCCTAAATGGGTATTATTCGGTGCAATACTTGCTGCTAAAGAATAGTTTTGTGCTTTTTCCAATAAATAAATGGCGCGCTCAGGTTCAGATAAATACTGATATTCTTCTGCTGTAATCAGTACCTGCTCGGTCAAATCAGCGGGGATAGCCGTCTGTTTTTGCCAAGGAAACATCACTGCAAAAGCTTTATCAGGACGGTGCTTGTGCTGGCGTAACTGTTTTACTGTGGCCTCATTACGCGCATCACAACATAAGTGATACCCCCCAATCCCTTTGATTGCCACAATCTGCCCCGCCTGTAAAGCATTTATGGTTGCAGCCAAAGCAAGCTCTGTATCGGTAATCTGTTTATTTTTATCTGAAAATTGCAGGCTGGGACCACAATCAGGGCAAGCAATTGGTTGTGCATGAAAACGCCGATTTTCAGGAGTGGTATATTCTTGTTCACAGGCTTTACAGAGTGGAAAATCTGCCATACTTGTAAAAGGGCGATCGTAAGGAAGTTTATTAATAAGCGTATAACGCGCTCCACATTGGGTACAATTAATAAAAGGATAACGGTAACGTCGATCTGTGGGTGTATAAAGTTCTGCCAAACATGCATCACAGGTAAAATAATCAGGGGGCAAATGAATATGGGCTACCTGTGTATCCATTTCACTGGGGAGTATAGAAAAATTATTGAGTATTAGAGCTTGGCAGGGAGTAATGCTAATGTGCTGAATTTGGGCGAGTGGTGGACACTCTGCTGATAGAGCAGCATAAAACTGCTCTAAAGCAGCGTGAGGAGCTTGCACATGAATATGCACACACCCTGTAACATTTTTTACCCAACCCACTAGGGCATAACGGTGAGCTAATTGATAAATAAAAGGACGAAATCCGACACCTTGTACATGTCCATATATAATATAGTAACGTGCGGGGTGTTTTTTAGTCGACATATCAAATCCCTTACACTTGATATTATTTAAACAACTGCTATATCAGTTCATACATGGACGGATTATACTAAAAGGTAGTCATTAATAAAGTGCGTGTATGGTGAAAAATAATCCTTAATCATACTTGCAACTCTAATAAAGCTACCATGCCGAGATAAGGAGCCTATATATGTCAGCATTGACAAGCCCAACATTTATATTTGTTCTCATATTAATGGGAATTATTTCAACATTGATTTTTATGGGGATTCAGAATGTTCCTCAAGGGATGGAGTATACCATTGAACGTTTTGGGAAATATACACGTAGTTTAACCCCAGGGTTTAACTATATTATCCCATTGTGGGAAACAATTAGTAATAAAGTCAGTATGCGTGAGCGTGTGATGGATATCCCCTCTCAAGATATTATTACCCGTGATAATGCGATGGTGAAAGTGGATGGGATTGTCTTTTACCGTATTTTTGAAGCCTCTAAAGCCACCTATGAAGTAGAAAATGTAACAGGGGCAATTGAGGATTTAACTACCACAAATATTCGTAGTGTAATGGGGTCAATGGATTTGGATGAGCTGTTATCACGACGGGATGAAATTAATACGCGCCTATTAGAAGTTGTTGATAAAGCCACTGACCCGTGGGGGATTCAAGTACTACGGGTAGAAATTAAAGATATTCGCCCCCCTCAAGATTTGGTTGATTCTATGACCCGTCAAATGAAAGCAGAACGTGACAGACGTGCATCAATTTTAGAAGCAGAAGGGATGCGGGAAGCAGAAGTTTTAAATGCACGCGGTAAAAAAGAAGCGATTGTTTTAGAGGCCACAGGGCAAAAAGAAGCTGCTATTTTAGAAGCAGAAGCGCGTGAACGGGAAGCAGAAGCGGAAGCCAAAGCAACCATGATGATGTCAGAAGCGATTTCTAAAGGAAGTGTACACGCGGTAAACTTCTTTGTTGCACAAGAATATATTAAGGCTTTATCAGAACTTGCCAGTGCGGATAACCAAAAAGTGATCTTAATGCCACTTGAAGCTTCCAGTGTCATTGGTTCAGTAGGAGGAATTGGCGAGCTCATGAAAGAAGCCATGACGCAACAAAAAGCGGCCCCGCCCCCCCCAACTACGCCTACACCAACCGCTATTGATCCAGCAGAATAGGGAGGCATTTAACGATGGAAACAGTGACTTCATCTATACATTGGTATTGGTGGATTTTTGCTCTTTTTTTGGTTGTACTGGAGCTTTTTATCCCCGGAACATTCTTTTTATGGTCAGCTGTTGCAGCGGGTGTACTGGGTTTTCTGCTCTATATGATGCCAACAATAGGAATTGAATTACAGATTTTTCTTTTTTCTGTTATCTCTATTATTGGTTTAGTATTAACACGTATTTACTTAAAACGTTATCCAATACAATCGGATAAGCCCTTGTTAAATCAACGAGGTTCAGAATATTTAGGGCGTACTTTTACCCTTAATGAGCCCATTGTTGATAATTCAGGGCGCATTCATATTGATGATAGTTTTTGGCGTGTAGAGGGAACAGATTGCCCTGAAGGGACACGTATACGTGTAATTGGTATTAATGGTATTCGTTTACAAGTACAAATTATTGACAGTGATCCCCCGCCTACAGCCCCTACCTCCTCAACTGAATCATAGTGCTTTTTAACGTTAAATATTCTTAACTATTTAAGCGGTTAAATGTTTACATTTAACCGCTTTTTAGTTTCTATAGCCGAGAAGCTTTAAGGGTCTTAGGTATAGCTGAAAATATTTGATTATTCTTTAGTACTATCAATAATAGTGATGAATATAAAAAGCTTATTAAAAAATTAGGCATTTTTACCACTATTCTTTGTTAGTTTAACTAAAAAAATTCAGAATCCTTGATTTAGTCGATTTTTCTCTTAGCATAGATTATGTTACTATGCAGTTGATTATTGATTACTCTCTTTATAAATTGAAGTGTTATTACAAGATTATCTACCTCTCTTCATGAACTAAAATCATGTGTGGTATATATATCACTTGTTTTTGTTTAGGGTTAATTTTGTATTTCACTAAAACATAATAAAGTGAGTGCTTTCAATATTAACCACTAAAAAGAGTGTTATCAATATTTCCAAGGTTATGCAATTAACGAAATGTATGAAAGTTTAAAGTAATATTAACATACTTGATTATTCATCTTTGCAGCTGTCCATTACAATGAGACGCGTAAAATAATAATTTAAAGAATAAACATATATTCACTGCATGACTCACAATAAAAAAACGATAAGATAATAGCGATAACTAGCAATAGATAGAGTGCTGTCACACTGTATCTAAAATTGGAGCTAACAACATATGACAAAAACAACAACAATGAAAGCGAGTCTTTCTTCTTTAGGTCTAGCAATGTTAATTGCAAGTGGTTCTGCTTCAGCTATCGGGTTTAAAGTACCGGGTACTGAAACAACACTGAATGTTGGCGGTTATGCTAAATTAGACATGATCTACAATGATAAAACTGTTGGTAACAACAGCCAAGCTAACATTGAATTAACTCCGGGCTCAATTCCTATTGAAGGTACCGAAGAAGGGGAAAATGAAATTCAATTTAACGGTCGTGAAAGCCGTTTATGGGTAAAAACTAGCACACCTACAAGTTTAGGTGCATTAAAAACTCACTTAGAGTTTGACTTTGATACTAACGAAGGTAACCAAGTTGTTAGTAACTCTCACGGAGCACGTATTCGTCACGCATACGGTACATTAGGTAATGTATTAGCAGGTCGTACATGGTCCACATTCATGATTTTAGATGCACTACCAGAAACAAGTGATTTTGGTGGTCCTGTTGGCGCAACATTCGTTCGTCAAGCACAATTTCGCTACACCATGCCATTCGAAGGCGGTAGCTTCCAGTTTGCTATGGAAAATGCTGAAACTTTCGTTAATGACGTAAACGGTAAAGTGGGTGTGGTTGATGATGACAAAATGCCTGATTTCATTGCACGTATTAACATGAACAATGACTGGGGTAACTTTGCTGCTGCCGCTTTATTACGTAAATTAAACATCGACGAAGGCAGTGTCAACGACAGTGCAACAACCATTGCATTATCTGTTGGTGGTAAATTGAAATTACAAGGTAAAGATAACCTTAAATTCCAATTAACAGGTGGTAAAGGGGTTGGTCGTTATGCTAACTTAGCAACATTCCGTGATGGTAATGTTGATGGTAACGGTAAGTTAGAAGGTATGTCTTCTGTTCAAGGTTTTGTGGCTTACCAACACTGGTGGAGCGAAAACTTACGTAGTACTTTAGCCTTTGGTTACGCTGCTGCAGATAACGAAGAATACATGGGCGCATCAAAAACTAAAAATGTAAGCTCTATCCACGCTAACTTAATGTGGAACCAAACTAAACAATTACGTTATGGTTTAGAGTACATTCGTGGTGACCGTGAATTAGAAAGCGGTGCAGAAGGTGACTTAAACCGTATTATGTTCTCAGCTCGTTACATGTTCTAAAATAACGTTCTGATTAAACTGTTTACAGTTTTCTAAAAAGCGGGATTATCCAACAGGGTAATCCCGTTTTTTTATGCCTACCTGAAAGAAAAAATAAAAGCTTATGTTATGCCTGAGAAAAAACCGACAATAGACATTGCCATGCGTAACTTAATCAGCCAAATTAAAGCCACCACCCCTTTTGACTTACCTGAATCACAAATTTGCTCAGGGGTTTGTTTAGGTTGCTCTAAAAAGCTACTGGATTTTTTAATGCTAGAGGTAGATGATTGGACATGTCGATTAGATCAAGGAGAACGCCCAAACTTTGGAGATCTACATAAACTAGCACGTAATACAAAAAAAATTCATCGTATATTAAAGAAAAATGGTTTAATGGCATAGCAGTAAAACTAAAATTAATACTCTTATGCTTTAATTTACCTCATCACTACGTTATCTTTTTTAACAATCTAACCTTTATTTAGTATATTTCATACACTATTTAATAGTGTGGTTATAAAAATTAAATATTTTTACATGGATTTTATTTTATACTAGCATAGTGAGTTAATAATATATGTATAGAATGTCTGCCTATAGAGGGTATGGCAAACTAAACTATCCTTTAGTTAACTATTTAATTTAAAAGTTTTTTAATTATGAATGAAATATTACAAATCCTGAAATTAATGTCCAAAAATTACGCTATTATTGGCGCAATTTTATTAATTATCAGTGCTGCCAGTTATTTTCTATTGGTTAGATATAAGGTAAAAGTTGAAAAATTTGCCCAATTTTTTCTTACTGCGACTACAGTGATTGGTTTATCACTTATTGGAATGCAATTTATTTTCCCTCCTGAAAAACCTCAACAAGTACAACTAAAATTAGTATCAAAATCATTAAATATCAGTCATGCACATTGCCTTGATAAAGCGGTACAGTTATTAAAAGATAATAATTTTAAACGGATTAACCAAAAAGAAACGGATCGTGTGTCTGCTATCCATATGGATAACAAAGCTATTTTTAGTTGTATTCAAATCACTGAAGAGAAAGTCATGATGACTTACAGTTTAGCAGGTGTGGATGCAAAAAAAGAACTCAAGAAATTAGCCAGAAAATTTGATCGGGTTTTGGGGGATTTATAGAACTAATAGACACAAAAAACCCACTAATGAGTTAACTCATTAGTGGGCTTTTAGGATAGCTTAAATTGGTAGTCCTGCATAAGTAGTGCAAAAATTTTAATTAAGCCTGAATTATTGGGATACTGGCTTTTTCATAGCACTATATTTTCAGGACTACCCTTAAATTAAACTATTAATTATTTATTTAGCGTATTTGAGTCGCGCCCCCTAGTGCAGGCAATGACTTGCTAACTAAGTAAGAGATGATACGGTTTGCAGGTAAATACCCCGGTAATAACTCACCATCATCAAATAAAATAGCAGGGGTACCACGAATACCAATTTTTTGACCTAATTGGAATTGTGCTGTCACAGGGTTATCACAAGTACTTTCTTTAACACTTTGCCCATTTTTAGTTTTGGTCAATGCATCTTGTTTATCTTCAGCACACCATGCAGAAACCATTTTTTGATAACTACGTGAGCCAATCCCTGCACGTGGGTAAGCTAAATAGCGTACTTTAACCCCTGCTTTGTTTAAAGCAGGGACTTCATTATGTAGCTTAACACAATAAGGGCAGTCTACATCTGTGAACACAGTAATGGTGTATTTTGATTTCCCTTCAGGCGCAAATACAACCATATCTTTTTCTTCAATCGCTTTTAAACTTTCAGCACGCACTTCACCACGTCGCGCTTCAGATAAATTTTTACCTGTTGTGGTATCACGTAAATCACCTAGTAAAACATGTTTAGCATCAGCGGTCACATAAAAAACTTCTGATCCCATAGAAACTTCATATAAACCTGTTGCAGCGGAAGCAACAATTTTAATATCAGCCGTATTTTTACTGTTAACAATACGTTTTACTGTATCTTGTACAGCTTGTGGAATTTGTCCTGCAGTATTAACCGCATGTTGTCCTTGAACAGTTTGTTCAGTGGTTTTAAAAAATTTCTTTTCTGCATTGGCTTCATCAGCTGCATAAGTACTGGTACTTAATGCAAAAAGCAGGGCAGTTAAATAATAACGCATTCTGTATAATCCTGTGAATTTAGTCTCTAAAGTTGTTAAATTGCAAAGGTAAGCCTAAATCTTCCTCGCGTAACATTGCCATAACGGTTTGTAAATCATCCCGTTTTTTACCCGTCACTCGTACTTGTTCCCCTTGAATACTGGGTTGTACTTTCATTTTTTTATCTTTAATTAACTTAACAATTTTTTTGCCTGTTGCAGTCTCAATACCCTGTTTAACTTGAATAGCCAAACGTGCACGACGGTTATTCTCTTCCACTTCCCCGACATCTAATGATTGGATATCAATGCCTCGTTTAGATAACTTGCCATATAAAACATCCAACATTTGTTGTACTTGAAATTCATTTGCCGCATGCAAGGTAATTTGTGTATCAGTGTGCTCAAAGTTCGCATCACTACCTTTAAAATCATAGCGTGTTGAGACTTCTCGATTTGCTTGATCCAAGGCATTATTGAGTTCATGCATATCCACTTCAGAAACAATATCAAACGAGGGCATGATAATCCTTTTTATTTTTTTGTTTGCGATATTCTTCTCATGATGTTAAACGTTGTATTACGGTGTTTCTGTTGATAGTTAGCAATAAATTTTACATTTATACAGACCGTGATCTGCTTAAAAATATTACATAAAGCCTTTATTTTTTACTTTATCCAGATAAAAGGTGTAATACAGGACATATGAGCCGAATGATAAGGGTAATGATAAATTTGCACCAAAGTATAACGGATTTTATAAAGCTTGTAACGTAGCGGTGGGAAGGTGGCTAGTGAAGGGGATGAGAGTATACAAAAAAGGAAATATAAAGGACATAGTAGGTTTATCTGTACCAATGTCCTTTATAAAGAGAATTAATTAGCTAAACAAATCTTTATTTGCTGCTTTTTCACGTGCGGCTTCACGCGTGATTTTCTTCTCTTTTAATAAGCGTTGTAAGTTTTGATCAAGGGTCTGCATACCAAATTTTTGCCCTGTTTGAATAGCAGAGAACATTTGTGCCGCTTTATTTTCACGAATCAAGTTACGAATCGCAGGGGTACATACCATGATCTCATGCGCAGCAACACGCCCCCCACCTGCTTTTTTCAGCAAGGATTGGGAAACAACTGCTTTTAGAGATTCTGATAACATGGTACGCATGGTATCTTTTTCTTCAGTTGGGAATACTTCAACAAGACGGTCAATCGTTTTTGCAGCAGAGGCGGTGTGTAAAGTACCAAATACAACGTGCCCTGTTTCCGCAGCAGAAAGTGCTAATTTAATGGTTTCTAAATCCCGCATCTCCCCCACTAAGATAACATCAGGATCCTGACGTAAGGCAGAACGTAAGGCTTCATTAAAGCCAAGCGTATCACGGCGGACTTCCCGCTGAGTAATCAGGCAACGTTTAGTTTGGTGTACAAATTCAATCGGATCTTCAATGGTTAAAATATGTCCGTATTCTGTTTCATTACGGTAATTCATCATTGCCGCTAAGGTGGTGGATTTTCCTGATCCTGTTCCTCCTGTAATCAACACAACACCACGTGGCATCATTGCAAATTGTTTAAAAATAGAGGGGGCCCCTAAGGTTTCTAAACTTAAAATATCAGAAGGAATGGTACGAATAACCGCTGCCGCGCCTCGATTTTGGTTAAATGCATTCACACGGAAACGGGCTAACCCCGGAATCTCAAATGAAAAATCACACTCTAAGTATTTTTCATATTCTTTCTGCTGACTATCATTCATGATGTCATAAATCATATCCCGCACATCACTATGCTCCATTGCAGGAATATTAACTTTACGCATGTCACCACTGACACGAATCATGGGGGGAACACCTGCAGAAATATGGAAATCAGAGGCTCCATTTTTCACACCAAATGCCAGTAATTCACCGATATCCACTAAAAATTCTCCCTTGTTCTTATAACATACTGAAAAAATAACGCTGTGTGGCTCCACTCAAGCGGTTTATTGTTTCGTATGCAAACACATAAATGAGTAGAGGATAGGGTATTTTATCGAAGCTATTAGGCAGATAATAGGCTTTTTTTTACCTAAAATCATTACACACTTAATCCTATAGCTTGAGTATAATAGAAAAGTTTTTTTTATCACAGTCTTCATTGTCACTGTATTGTCATCGCTGTATACCTAACTATATGCCTAGGCAGTAAAAAAACCTAACAATAATTCATATTAGGTTTTATAGCAGGTATTTTACTATTGAGAATTCTATTGTTATGCACCGTAATATTTCTTTACCTGAACAGTTAACACCGTTAATCAATACGGCAGAATTAAACATCATAGATTTACAATGTATTCGTGATGACCGTATCTTATTTGAGCAGCTTAATTTTACTGCAAAATCAGGGGAATTAATTCAAATTGAAGGGCATAATGGCAGTGGTAAAACCAGCTTATTAAGGATTTTATGTGGCTTAACTTTAGCCACAGAAGGGCAAGTTTTATGGAATAATACCGATATTTTAGATGATCGTGCTAACTACTGGACACATTTAAATTATATTGGACACACCACAGGAGTGAAAAGTGAGCTGACACCCTTAGAGAATTTAACGGTGGCACGTGCCCTCAGTGCTCATCCTACAGATATTTCTCTAGATGAAGCTTTAGCAAGGGTGGGTTTATATGGCTTTGAAGATGTGCCCAGTCGTACTCTTTCAGCAGGACAAAAACGCCGTGTTGCTTTAGCGCGTTTACTCATTAATGATGCGCCTTTATGGATTTTAGATGAACCCTTTACGGCTTTAGATAAACATGCGATTAAAATGTTAGAAACTTTATTTGATGCCCATGCGCAACGTGGTGGTTTAGCTCTATTGACCTCTCATCACACTATAAAATGTGATTATGCACGTATTTTAAAACTAACAGATTAAAGCTCTTTTATCAGTATTGATTTTCGCATTTATCATTTATCAGGCTACAATAGTGACATCATTATAACGTATATAGTGATTCAATCTCCTGCTTTACCCTCTGTTTTAACAAGGATAGTATAAACATGAAAAAAAGGCTTGTTCCCTCTCTCTGGTCTCACTTCGGTTACACACATCGTTTTAGATCACAGTGACGACATCCTAAGTCACGGGGTACAATTATGAGCTGCTGGCAAGAAAAACTAAAACAAACAGTGGTTTCTATCTTTTTTCCATTTTATCTATACAGTAAAATCTTATGCAATTTTCCATGATTCAACACATTTTAGGAGCTTTGCTGATTGTTTTCAGCTTAACGCTATTCCCTCCTATTGGTGTGTCACTATGGTATAACGATGGGGCATTAAATGCCTTTATTATTGCTTTTTTAGTGATGCTTGGTGTAGGAATACTATGCTGGTATCCGACTCGAAAAGTGAAAAAAGAATTACGTTTACATGATGGGTTTGTGATCACTGCGGTATTCTGGACAGTACTGGGATTTGTGGGGGCACTGCCTTTTTATTTTATTGAACAAACCACCTTACACCTTAGTTTTGCCCAATCGGTATTTGAATCGGTATCAGGCGTGACCACAACAGGGGCAACGGTCATTAGTGGTTTGGATGATTTACCCCGTTCAATCTTATACTACCGTCAACAATTGCAATGGTTAGGGGGCTTAGGGGTGATTGTGTTAGCGGTGGCAGTATTACCAATGTTAGGGATTGGAGGGATGCAATTATATCGTGCAGAAACCCCCGGCCCAATGCGAGATGATAAATTAACCCCGCGTTTAGAACATACGGCTAAAGCGTTACTCTATATTTACATGGTACTTACTATTGCCTGTGCTGCAGCTTATTGGTTAGCAGGCATGACCCCATTTGATGCCATTGGACATAGTTTTTCTACTGTTGCCACGGGGGGATTTTCCACCCATGATGCAAGCCTTGGCTATTTTGATAGTGTCACAATTGAAATCATTGCCATGTTTTTTATTATCTTAGGAAGTTTAAATTTTACTGTGCATTTTGTGGCATGGCGGAAACTTGATTTACAACATTACTGGCAAGATATTCAAGGACGGGTGTTTATTTATATCGTTCTTACCTTAATTGCAATCACCACAGTGGTCTTATTATGGAAAGAAACCTATGAGACCGTAGGTGAAGCGTTACGTTATTCCAGTTTTGTTGTCATCTCCATCATCAGCAGTACAGGCTATGGTTTAGGAGATGCCGATTTTAGTAGCTGGCCGCTATTTTTGCCTGTATTAATTTTAGGTAGTGGTTTTATTGGGGGCTGTGTTGGATCTACAGCGGGGGGCTTCCGTGTGATCCGACTGATTTTATTATATAAACAAGCCACCCGTGAGATCATGCGCTTAATTCACCCCAATGCAGTGATCTCGGTAAAAATTGGACAAAAGCGAGTTCAAGATAATGTTGCGGAAGCGGTGTGGGGTTTTACCTTTTTATATATGTCCTTGTATTTAGTCTTATCGATGTTATTTATGGCAACAGGAGATGATATTGATATTGTCACCGCTTTTTCAGGGGTTGCCGCCACGCTTAACATGACAGGACCCGGTTTAGGTAAAGTCGCGGCAACCTATGGTTCTATTAATGATGCGGGCTTATGGATTTTAAGTCTTGCCATGCTTTTAGCGCGTTTAGAAATTTTTACCCTATTAGTTTTACTCTCTCCCGCTTTCTGGAAACGATAACAAAGAACTCTTTATTATGGCGCAATTACAAAGTTTAGATCATGCGTTAAGCCGCTTACCTATATCGGTGATTACGGGATTTTTGGGCAGTGGGAAAACAACCTTATTAAACAAATTATTACGGCACCCTTTTTTAGAAAATACGGCGGTCGTGGTGAATGAATTTGGTGATATAGGCTTAGATCATTTACTTGTACGTCCCGCCACTGAAGATGTGATGGTGATTGATGGCGGCTGTGTGTGCTGCACAATTCGCGGGGATTTACGTGAAACCTTGATTGATTTATACGAGCGACGGGATAAAGGTGATCTCCCTCCTTTTGAGCGAGTGGTGATTGAAACCACTGGCTTAGCTGATCCCGCGCCGATTATTCATACCTTATTGGATGAGCCGAGTTTAACCACTTATTTTAATTTAGACAGTGTGATCACTACCGTTGATGCCGTGTATGGTTTAGCCCAATTTGATGAACATTATGAAACCATTAAACAAGCTGCCGTTGCTGATCGTTTAGTGTTAACAAAAGTGGATATTGCTGATCCTGATAAATTACATTTATTAGAACAGCGTTTACGCAGCTTAAACCCTGCTGCAAAGCTGGTACACAGCACGGCTGAAGGTTTAGATATTCCCCAGCTTTTTAGTGCAGGGCTATATAATGCACAAAATAAAAGCTTAGATGTACAGCAATGGTTACAAGCAGAGTCCTATAGTAAAGCCCCTGTGATGCCTGCTTTATCTATTGATGATGATGTTTTGCGTCATGATGAATATATTCGCTCTTTTTGTATAGAGCATGACAGCCGTTTATCATGGACGGTGTTGAATCGCTGGTTTCAACAACTCACTGCTTTACGTGGTAAAGATTTATTACGTGTCAAAGGCATTGTGTATACAGTTGAATCAGAATTACCGATTGTTGTACAAGGGGTACAACATATTTTTCAACCCCCCACCACCTTAGCCGCATGGCCAAGTGAAGAACGAAAATCACAAGTTATTTTTATCACTCGCAATATTGATAAAAAAGTGATTGAACAGATGCTGCATGTACTCATTAATAGCAAATCTTATGCAGAATCCTGCCAAGCAGCATTATTATTATTAGGTTTTGGAGCAGAGAGTCAAGAATGAAAAAAAGTGATCTTCAGGCATCAAGCCAATTACATAACTACCTTTTATCAATGTCTTTACGTGAACAGCCTGTATTAGCTGAATTACGTGAGGTAACCGCTAAAGAACCGAATGCCATTATGCAGATTCCGCCTGAACAAGGACAGTTTATGGCGTTACTGGTCAAAATGATCGGAGCTAAAAAAACCTTAGAGGTAGGTACCTATACAGGCTACAGTACTTTAAGTGTTGCCCTCGCTATGCCTGATGATAGTACAACAATCACCTGCGATATCAATGAGACATGGACAGCCATTGCACAGGATTTTTGGCAAAAAGCAGGCGTTGCCAATAAGATTGATTTAAGACTAGGTGCAGCTTTAGAAACTTTAGATCAACTCTTGGATGAAGGACATGAGAACAGCTTTGATTTTGCTTTTATTGATGCAGATAAAAGCAATTATGATGGTTATTATGAGAAAGCCCTGCGCTTATTACGCGCTGGTGGAGTAATGGCGATTGATAATGTCTTTTTATTTGGGTCTGTTGTTGATCCTACTTTACTTGATGACACCATGCGTGGGCGTATTGCTGATAGTGATATTTTAGCTATCCATACACTCAATAGTAAAATAAAACATGATAAACGCGTCGATATTAGTATGCTTCCTGTTGCTGATGGATTGACTTTAGTACGTAAGCTGTAAGTATTTTTTATGTTTTTATGATAGTGGCATGATTGAATGCTTGAAAATATTGGGTTTCTTGATTCAGTGCATCACTGCCATTAAGTTAAGGATTATCTGGTTCCACGCGCTCCGCGCTGGAATCCCGTCCCTGACGCTCTGCGTCATCTTGCTGAAAGCTACCAAGATGTCAGCTTAGAGGAGAGGACGCGGAGCTTCCTTGACTGCATTACAACGCAAAGCGTTGTAACGAGGGGAGTAGTGCTTTTAATCCTTAGCTTAATGGCAGTGATTCAGTGCATAGGATAGAAATAGGTTTGTTATACTGCATAAATAACTTAACGTAAAAATACGCCTTATTTCTTTTTTATTCCAGCTGAAAGTGGTTCCTCTATGATGTGTGGTAGACAGTTTACTGAAGATGAAAGCCAATTATTACAAGAAATTATCATTAATCGACGTGATGTAAGAGGAAATCGCTTTTTAAGTACGCCACTTGATGAGGCTGATATTGAAAAAATACTGTTAGCCGCAGTGAATGCCCCCTCTGTAGGTTTTTCTCAACCGTGGGAATTTGTTGTCATTCAAGATGAAAATACAAAAAATATTATTAAAGACAGCTTTCAACAAAAAAATAACCAAGCTTCAAATCATTTCTCTACTGAAAAACAAGCCCTTTATCAGCGTTTAAAACTAGAAGGTATTACCGACGCACCTATTAATATTGCTGTATTTTATAAACCCAGTACTCAACCTGTATTAGGACAAACTGCTATGCCTGAAATGGGGCAATACAGTGTCGTATGTGCGGTGCAAAACATGTGGCTGATGGCACGCTCTCTTAATATTGGTATGGGCTGGGTCAGTATTCTTGATCCTCACTGTGTTAAAAAAGCGGTGAATGCCCCCAAATCCCATCAATTAATTGCCTATTTATGTTTAGGTTATGTGGATGCTTTCCTTCCTCAACCTGAATTAGAGCAGCTACAATGGGAAAAACGTAAACAATTAAATTCAGTGGTCATGAATGAAAAGTATGTAGATTGTTAATTTTGCCCTATACAAGGTAAAATACGGACATTCTTTTTTACTGTAGTGTTTACAGCTTTTTATTTACGATTATAACGAATAACGATCAATGCGTTTAAGCAAAATTAAACTGGCAGGTTTTAAATCCTTTGTTGATGCCACAACGCTGCCTTTTCCCAGCAACCGTGTATCGGTGGTGGGACCTAATGGCTGTGGCAAATCTAATGTGATTGATGCCGTGCGCTGGGTGATGGGAGAAAGCTCCGCCAAGCATTTACGCGGTGCTTCCATGACCGATGTGATTTTTAATGGCTCTAGTACGCGCCAACCTGTTGAAACCGCCTATGTTGAATTAGTCTTTGAAGAGGTGAATCTACCTCAACACCCCCCTAATAGTGAAATTGCGGTCAAACGTCAAATCAACCGTACAGGACAATCCACCTATTTTATGAATGGGGTGAAGTGTCGCCGTAAAGATATTACTGATTTATTTTTAGGCACGGGTTTAGGGGCACGCAGTTATGCCATTATCGAACAAGGCATGATTTCACGTTTAATTGAAGCCAAACCACAAGAATTACGGGTATTTTTTGAAGAAGCGGCGGGCATTTCTAAATATAAAGAACGCCGCCGTGAAACTGAAAATAATATGAAGCATACCCGCGATAATATGGCGCGTTTGGATGAAGTACGTCATGAATTGCAACGCCAATTAAATAAGCTTGAAAAGCAAGTAAAAGCGGCGGAAAAATTTAAAGAGTTAAAAACTTCTGAAAAACTCCTCAAAGCACAATTACAAGCCTTACGCTGGACAAGCTTAGATCAAGCTATTCATGAACAACAACAATTAATTGATAATAATGCAGAACAATTAGCCAATGATTTAAATGCTTTGCAGCAATTGGAAGGCACCAATACCGAGCAGCGCGCTCAGCAAGAACATGCACAAGCTGATTTAACCCGTTATCAAGAACAGTTTTATCAATTAGATACGCAAATCCAACAATTAGAACAACAAATTCAACATCATCATGAACGCCATCAGCAATTACTATGGGATATTGAGCAACTCAATGAAGATATTGCCAATAATGCACAACACAGTGCTGATGATGAAATACAGCTTGCTGAGTATAAACAGCAGCATGATGAGCTGGCGATACAAGTAGAAGCTCTGCGTGAAGCGGATGAACAAGTCCATGAACATCTCAGTCAAACGGAAACCTTGTTGCAAGACTGGCATATTTCATGGGATGAATTTAATTTACGTGCTGCGGAACCTACACAACGTGCACAAGTCATTCGCAGTGAAATACAGCATTTAGAGCAGCAGTTACAACAAAATCAGCAGCGATTAATGAAGGCTGAAGAAGCCCATCGTGGTATTGATTTACAGACAATTGAAGCTGAAGTAGCACAATTGGATATTGCTTATACTGCCATCCAAGCAGAATGTGAAGAAGCAGAGACAGGCGCGCAGCAATTACAAATCAACGTCAGCCAATTGCGTGATGAAACGCAGCAATTAGCCAGCCGTTTACATGAAGCACATAGTAAAGCCAATCAATATGGTGGACGATTAGCCTCTTTAGAAACCTTGCAAGAATCTGCACTGGGTAAAAGTAATGCTGACATGGGCGCGTGGCTGCACGCACATGGTTTACATGATACCCCGCGTCTTGCTGAGCAAATACAGGTGAATGAAGGCTGGGAGCGTGCAGTTGAGATTGTGTTAGGTACACAACTAAACGCCTTATGTATTGAGGATTTAAACCAGTTACAACATACCTTAAACCAACCGCCAACAGGGCAGTTGTCTGTGATCGAAATGCAACAACAAGCAACAAATGTTGCAGAGAGCGTCTTAGCACAACACAGTACATTGTTAGTGGATAAATTAATGGCACCCATTGCCTTACATGATTTATTAGTGGGAGTGTGGGTGGCAGATAGTTTGGAGCAGGCTTATCAATTACGCCCCTATTTACAAGCCCATGAATCACTGATTACCCCTGAAGGCATTCAGTTAGGGCGTTATTGGTTACATAGCCAGCAAGGTGACAATGAGCAAGCGGGGATTTTAGCCCGAGAGCAAGAGATTAAAACCTTAGCAGAAAAACTCACGCGTGTAGATAATAGTGTGGTTGAGCTGACACAATTATTAGAACAAAAACGCAGTGATTTACATCTCAATGAAAGCGAATATACCCAAGCACAACAGCAACTTAAGCAGTTAAACCAGCAACGTGCTGAGTTGCATTCTCAGCAAGGGGCAAAACATACGCGTTTAGAACACTTACGCGAACAACAGCAACGCTTTGCTGAAGAAATCAGTGAACTACAGCAACAGCTTGAAGAATCTGGTATTGCTGAAGAACAGGCACATGAAATGCTACATGAAGCCTTAGCAGCGATGGAAGTACTCGCTGATGAGCGGGAACGTTTAGCGGCACAACGTGATCAATTACAGCTTAGTCAAGAGCAAGCACGCCAAGCTGCACAGCAAGCCCGCACACAGTTACACCAAACAGAAGTACAATTACACACTGCGCAAACAGAGAAAAAACGTACTCAGCAAAGTTTAGAGCGTTTACAAGCACAACTTGCTCAGCAACAAGATAAACGTCATGAACTCTCTGAGCAATTGGAAGAACAGCTGGCTCCTGTGAGTGAAATGGAGATGCAGCTAGGCATTGCCAGTGAAGAAAAAGCAGTCACTGAAGAGCATTTACAGCAATGTAAACAAACGGTAGAACAGCTGAGCCTTGCCCTCACTGATTATGATCAGCAACGCCACACTCTAGAAGAGCGTAGTAATCAGTTACGTACTGTATTAGAACAGGCTCGTATGGACAGCCAAGCCAACCTTGTACGCCGTCAAACGATTGAAGAACAGCTAGAAGCCGAAGAGCAAAGCCCGATTACCTTATTAGCTGAATTGCCTGAATATGCCGATGAACCCAGTTGGCAATCACAAATTGAAGCCGTAACGCGTAAAGTAGAAAAACTGGGCACGGTGAATTTAGCCGCTTTAGCTGAATATGAAGAACAACAAGCACGTAAGCAAGAGTTAGATGATCAAAAAGAAGATTTAGATAAGGCACTAAGCTTGCTTGATAATGCGATTAAAACTATTGATCGTGAAACCCGTACCCGTTTTCGCCAAACTTTAGAGACGGTCAATGGACATTTACAATCCATGTTCCCACGCTTATTTGGGGGGGGGCAGGCAAGTGTTGAGTTAACTGATGATGATATTTTAACCTCTGGGGTAACGATTATGGCGCGTCCCCCAGGAAAACGAAACAGTACCATTCATCTTTTATCAGGGGGGGAAAAAGCCCTGACAGCGATTGCATTAGTGTTTGCTATTTTTGAGTTAAACCCTGCCCCATTTTGTATGTTAGATGAAGTGGATGCCCCCTTGGATGATACCAATACAGCTCGCTTTAGCCAGTTAGTCAAAGCGATGTCAGAACGTGTACAGTTTATTTTTATTACTCATAACAAAATTACAATGGAAATTGCTGATCAATTACTGGGTGTAACGATGCAAGAAGCAGGTGTTTCACGACCTGTTGCAGTAGATATTGATATGGCGGTTAGTATGGTGACGGAATAAGTTTATGGAAAATCTCTCTCAACTGCTCAGTGATGAATATATGGTCTACATTGTGGCAGGTATTGGTCTATTATTTATCCTTGTACTAATCATGATGGGGGTACAACGCCGCCGCCATCGACGGGAGTTATTAGAACAACCTGATCGAGATTTATATGATGATCACTATTTCGATGATTCACCCACTAACCGTTTTGAACGTAATGAACCTGATTTTGATGAGCCGCCTGTATTGGATGATGTCGTACATTCTCCTCAACCACCCCGCCCCCCTGAAGAAGAATTGATCATTGCCTTATTTATTCGCTCTGAAAAAGAGATGTTTGCAGGTACAGATATTTTTTCAGTACTTGAAGAAGTGGGGTTAAAATATGGGGATATGCAAATCTTCCATCATCATGGTATGGGAGAGATGAAAGTAAAAAATCCTGTATTTAGTATTGCTAACATGCTAGAACCGGGGACTTTTAAACCAAATCATATGGATAATTTTGCCACCCCTGGTTTAGTCTGTTTTATGCGTCTACCCGGCCCTTTTAATGGGCGTGTGGCATTTGAATTGATGATTAATAATGCACAACGTATTGCTGATATTTTAGAAGGTGTAGTAATTGATGAGCAACAGCGTATTGTTGATCAAACGATTATCACTCATATTCGTAAAAAAATTGAACTGTTTGAAATGCAATAAGCATTAATCGTAATAATCATTTATTAATCTGCTAGCACACCACACTGGCAGATTGAAATTCATATGTATTATCCTTATTTTCCCTTCCTTGCTTTGGTATAAAATATTTTACATTCATTTATTATTCATTAATTCGAGATATTACGATAAATTATTTCAGCTTTTTTATTTAAATTAAGCTGGCATATATTTTGTATATTACCCCCCCTTATATATTAATAGAATTCAAATGATTAGCTATGTATAATTATCATACTTCTCTTTTTAATTTAATAGAAAATATAGTGAAAAAAACTTCAGACTATTTCTAGCCATTTTTATAGTTTAATAGCTAAATAATTGAGTCATCATGACATTTCTCTATCGGCATAATGAATGATTAAAAAAAGTGATTCTTTCTTACAACTTGCCCTCCTTGTTAGTATCTTCTTTATTGGTTTTATCTCTTTAATTTCAGTACATCATATTTTTATAAACCTAAGAACCCAATTAGATTTTGAAGCAGAAAATGAACGTGTTCGTATGGCGATTGGGCAGGTTATTAATGAAAATTTAAAACAATTAGAAATTTATTATTTTCAAACTGCCCCATTAAGTGGGCGACAAAAAGAAAATAATTTTCATGCAAAAAGTATTGCTGAATCTATTGCAAGGGTACGCCATGCATTGCTTGTATTAGAAAAAGGGGGGGAAATTGAAAAGCATATTGCCCTGAATATAGAGAATCATGATGAAATGGTACAAATATTAAGCTATTCACCTAGTAAAAATGACAACTTCTTACTTACAGCAATTGAGTTACGCCCTAAAATAATTGAATTAGAGCAACGTATTCAAGCCCTAAATATATTACTACATACACGTTTAAAATTTCATAAAAAACAAGACTATAATCAATTCTTTGAAAATATCACAGCAATTAAAACCCATCTAAAAAATACAATTCCTTTATTTACCCGCATGACGGAAAGTGCTAATCGCTTATCTTATAATAGTATTTTACGTTTAAATGCAATTGATAAAAAAATTGAGCAGCAAAAATTTTATTACCAGTCTATAGAAATTATTTTGACTATTATTGTAATATTAGCCAGTTTAATTTTTGGTTTATTTTTAGTTAAGCGTATTCATTTTACGCATGAACATCTAAAAAATATGCGCTTAACTGCTGAAGCTGCAAACAGTGCTAAGAGTGAATTTTTAGCGAATATGAGTCATGAATTGCGTACGCCGATGAATGCTATTATTGGTTATACTGAATTATTAATCGATGATATTGAGGACATGGAATATGATGAAATACGGGGGGATTTAAATAAAGTTACCCTTTCTGCCAAACATCTATTGAGCTTAATTAATAGTGTATTAGATTTATCCAAAATTGAAGCGGGTAAAATGCAGTTGTACCGAGAGGAAATTGATATTCATCATATCCTTAAGGAAACACATGATGTCTCATTAACATTAGTGGAAAAAAATACCAATACACTGGTTATCGAAATTTCAGAAGATATTCAGTTTATGTATGCCGATTTGGTAAAACTGCGTCAAATCTTACTTAATCTGATTAGTAATGCAGCAAAATTTACCCATCAAGGGCGTATTAGTGTCAATGTTAGCGAGTACTTACAACATACAGTACCGTGGTTATGTTTTACTATCAGTGATACAGGAATTGGTATTCCTACGAATAAACAAAAAAACCTATTTCATGCTTTTACCCAAGCAGATACTTCCACAACACGTCGTTATGGTGGAACAGGTTTAGGTTTGGCAATCGTGAAAGAGTTTACAGAGCTAATGGGTGGGCATGTAGAAATAGAGAGTCGCCAAGGACAAGGGAGTACGTTTAAAGTCCATCTACCTAAACATGTTAAAAGCATAAAATAGGTATCATTAAACCTGTTAAATTAATACTGAGTATAAGACTAAATTATTGATATTAGCTATTTACTGTATGGAAATATTTAAAAAGATATAATATATTTACACTATTACCTTTATATTTATAAATGACTTCCCAATATACCTTGTTATATAAGCATTAAGCTTGTTATAGCATAGTATAAAATAAATCATCCTTGTGGCGTTTATCTTTATTATTTTATAGCATAAATATATTACTATTTATGTATTTGTAATGCCTGTTTAATTCAACTATGTGTATTAATTTTTATCATTATTTCTTTTTATTCGTTGTATTCTTGGGTTAAATTTTTACCTTGTCTTTGCTTACTATCAAATATCTTTATGAACACACTAAGTATTATGGCAAGTAATTTACATCATTAATACAATACCTTACCTTATTGAAATTACAAGGATATAGAGCTAATTATTATCAATAAATTAGTTTAAGTATCTATGTTACTAAGAGGGATATGTAATGCCAAAACGTAAGAAAAATTTTTTATGTGGTCATAAAGGTTACGGTAGTTTTTGTCACATCTGTAAAGAAAAAGAAACCCTGCAAAAGCAAAAGAAAATTACTTATGCAGAGAAGAAAAAGGAACGTGATGCATGGCAAGCCTTATTCGATAATGATGTCATTGATCTCACCATGTTACCCACTCACAAATTAGTTACTAAAGCCCGTCAAGTACTAGAAGCATTACATAACCACCCCTTTCATGAACTAGGTGGAAAGCGTTTACGCCATGATAGAAATATCATTAGTATTCCCCTAGATAGAGATTATCGGATTCTTTGCCGTGACCAACATCACCAATTAATCCCACTTCGTGTGATGTCACATGAAGATTATAATGTCCGAAAACCGGGGCATAACCTACATGTTAAATCAACACCACAAGCATCTAAATCTATTTAAATAGATGATATTGCACACTTATTTTTTCATAGTGGCGTTGCATGCAACGCCTCACTGCTATTAAGTTAAGGCTTAAAAGCAATGCTTTCCTCGTTACAACGCTCTGCGTCACTGCCATTAAGTTAAGGATTAAAAACAATATTTTTCTAATTATAATGTTTTGCAGTATTTGCTTAATATCCAATTTTTTGTAGGGTGGCAATAGCGCAGCGTATTCCACCATTTTCAAGGAATGCCTTAGATTACGAGCCTTAATCTTAAAAAGGTGGAATACGCTGCGTGAATTTTTACCTTAAAATATAAGGGTCAGTGGCGCAGCTATTGCCACCCTACGGATCACTTTCCTTGTTAAAATGTGGTGCATAAAAACTAGATAACTCTTAACTTAATGGCAGTGACGCTCTGCGTTGTAATGCAGTCTTAGACGCTCCGCGTCCTCCCCTCGACGCTGACACCTTGGTAGCTTTAAGCAAGATGACGCAGAGCGTCAGGGATGGGATTCCAGCGCGGAGCGCGTGGAACCAGATAAGCCTTAACTTAATGGCAGTGGTATAACATCTGCTAAAGCAAGATGAATGTATAAGTTCATAAGTTAAAACTTTGCAAAAATAGCTGCTAATTCTTCTGCTGTATTTTGGGTAGAAATAGCGTATACATGAGAAAAGCCTACTAATTCTTCTTTTATATCTTTATCTGTGATGACAAAAATTAAGCTGTGTGCTTGCGCTATTTGTATCTGTTTTACAAATTCTTGTCGGGCTTTATCCCAAGCTAATAGAACACAAATACAACCACTAAGTTGTGTTAATTGAGGGACTAAAATAGTATTAAGATGCTCCATACTATGAGATTGCTGGGGAGAAACACAAGATAACACTTCTAATAAATGCCCAGTATGATCCACACCTCGCCCAGAAGTGAGATGATAACTTTCTGTACCAATAAATAATAAATCTAATAAACTTTCTTCAGATAGCGGCTGTGCTACAAATGAGGCGGCGATAGATACGGCAGTTTCAAAAATAGGATGATATTTATCTTCCATAAAAGTATCTAAAATCAACGCATGACGAATAAAAAACTCCTCTTGTAGCTCTTTTACAATAGGTTTACCTGTTTTTGCCCAACTTTTCCAATGAATCAGGCGCAATGGATCGCCGACTCGATAGTCACGTAAAGCCGTAATTTCTTCAGCATCCCCTACTGATTGTGCTAAATTAACGCCCCCTTGTTGATAACGCCGCCCCCCAAATAAATTGCTTTTTGGTAGGGGGTAACGCTTAGGCAAAATCAATAATTTATCAGGGTGAGCTTGTGCTGAAAAACTACGAAATAAACCTAAAGGATCAGGGCGTGCAAGGCTACTGTGGGTAAAATAAATATAACCGCGACGTAAGGGGGTAAGGGATATTTTTACTGATTTTTGATCATAGGGAGCTAAATCAGGCAGTACTTCTGGACGAATATCCGCCCCTTTACTTAATTGCATTAACCACACCCAACGCGGATAACCAATATAATTATCAATGGCATTACGCTGTGTTGCAAAGGGATCACGCGTATGTATAAAACTGTGAAAATCAGGGGGGGTAATGGCAATATCTTCAAATAAAGTAATATCACGCTGCCATGTCTTAGTCGCATTTTTAATGGTCAAGCTATAGGTGATTGATTCACCCACAGTAACCATTGCAGGTAAATGCCGTTCCACTTTGAGTACACTACGATAGCGTAAATTACTAATGATACTGACAGCTAACAAAATAAATAGAATAGAAAATAGTTGGTAAGCCACTGTTTGTCGGGTATCAATACCAAAAATAGCCGCTGCAACCAATCCCCCTATCACTAATAACCCCGCAAGGGTGAAGTGGCGGCGTACCCAGTAATCAATACTAAATACTAAGCGAAAATTACGAAATAAGAAATAACGCAATAGTTAAGACTCCGCAAGCGAGAAATAAAACTGGAGCTGCTGCTGTGTGGTATACAAAGATTCAACATTCACATTAAATACCTGTTTTAAATGTTCGGTGCTGAGTACTTCTGTGGCACTACCTTGCGCAAATACCTGCCCTTTATGCAACAAAACCATCTGATCAGAAAAGCGTGTTGCCAAATTAATATCATGCAAAGATAAAATGATGGTTTTTCCTTGCTGGGCTAAACCTTGGCATAAATCTAATACATGTAATGCATGGGCAATATCTAAGCTAGCAATCGGCTCATCTAATAAAATTATAGCGGCTTCAGAAGCTAAACTACGTGCAATGATCACGCGTTGGCGTTCTCCGCCTGATAACTCAGTGACACTACGCTGGGCAAGATGCACCGTATCTGTTTCAATTAATGCCTGCTCGACACAGTGTTGATCATAATCACTTTCATTTTCAAAGCGTTTAATATGCGGGTTACGCCCCATCATCACGATATCCCAAACACTAAATGAAAAACTAATATGGGTACTTTGCGGGACAAAACTAATAATTTTTGCCAATTCAGCATGAGAGTACTCAGTTAATCGGCGATCATGTAATAAGATATCCCCTTGATCAGCTGCCCATAAGCGTCCTAATGCCCCTAATAAAGTGGTTTTTCCAGCCCCATTTACCCCGATAAGGCTGGTTAATTGCCCTGCTTCAAATTGCAGATTAATGTTTTCAATCAGCCACTTTTGATTACGCTGAATACCAATGTTTTGTGCTGTTAATACGCTCATTAATACCCCACTTCTTTACGATGATGGACTAATAAATAAAGGAAGAACGGCGCACCGACTAATGCAGTCAATACGCCAAGGCTGATTTCTTCAGGCGGGCGGGCAGTACGTGCCAGCATATCCATCAATAAAATAAAGTTTGCACCAATTAAAGCACTACAGGGCAATAAATAGCGGTGTTTAGGGCCGATTAATAAGCGGGTAATATGTGGAATCACCAAGCCAACAAAGCCAATCACGCCACTGACAGCGACAGCTGCACCTGTCAGTAATGCTGTCCCTGTTAATAATAACCATTTTACTTTTTGTACATCAACGCCAAGGCTGTGCGCAGTTTCTTGCCCCATTAGCATAATATCAAGTTCACGGTGAAAATAGAGACTCAGCATAAAGCCTATAGCAAAACAGGGTACAATAATATAAACATGTAGCCATGTACGGCTGCCTAAGCCGCCCATTAACCAAAAAATCATCTCTCGGGAGATTTCTAAATCAATAGAAGAGAGCGTAATCACAAAAGAAATTAATGCACTTAATAAAGCACTTAAGGCAACGCCTGCCAGTAATAAAGTAGTAATGGCGGTATGACCCCGTTGGGTCGCCAATGCATAAATAATCAATAAAGTCATAAATGCGCCCAAAAAGGCAAAACTAGGGATGGCTAAAATACTGTAAGTTGCTGCGCCTGTTGCTAAAGCAAGGACAGCACCTAATGCCCCCCCTGAACTGATGCCAACAATACTGGGAGAGGCAAGGGGATTTTTAAATAAGCCTTGCATTTGTACCCCAGCAACGGCTAAAGCTGCCCCCACACACGCGCCCACCACTGCGCGCGGGGCACGTACTAAAGTGATAATAATATGATGCGTATTGGTTTCAGTCTCAGCGGTAGTACAACAACTTTGCCAAATAGCTTGTACAATCTCATTAACAGGGATTGAAACACTGCCCACGCTAATTGCGGTAAATAGTAATATAACCAGTACAGCCGCATTTAGCAGCATAAAGGTACGAATAAAATGAGCGGGAAGTAATTGTGTCACGATGCGGATTTTTTAGCTGGGTATAAAGCCTGAACTAACTGTTGTAAACCTAATACAATGTATTGGGATACAGTATTTAAGTAGCGGCTTTCAATAATAATAATTCGGTTTTCTTTTGCTAGGTAGCTGTGTGCTAATAAAGGTTGTTTTAATAAACGCTCACGTACTAAATCCACTTTGCCATATTCTGCCCCAACAAGTAAATAATCAGGTTGCCACTTCACTAAATATTCTTCATTCAGTTTCACATGGTTTCTAACCCCTTTTTCTGCTGCGATATTGATTCCCCCAGCAGCTGAAATGACTCCATCAACAGTTGTACTTTGACCTGCGGTATACCCCCATTGGCTATAAGCAAGGATACGAGGCTTTTTATTATTTTTAGGAATTGATTTTTTAATATTTTTAATATCATTTTCCATTGATGCAATAAGCTTTTCAGCCGCTTTTTTTTCATCAATCATTTGACCTAATAAGCGAATATGTTGGATAACATCATCAATCCCACCAAACTTAGTAAAACGATATACTGGTATATTGGTTTGCTCTAATAATTGCATTAATTCTGCACGGGTGTAACTGGCAGCAAAAACTAAATCAGGTTTAAAGCCTAAAATTTGCTCAGCACTTTGCGTGACCCGCCCTTTAACCTGTTTTGCTTGTTCTACCACTAAGCTATAACGCGGATCAGTAGAAAATAAGCTTAAGGCAACTAAACGTTCAGTAGGGCAAATAGCCAGTAAAATTTCATCTGTCCCTAATGTTTGCGAGACAATTCGCATGGGTTTATGTGGGATAACAATACTTTTTCCACCCTCATCAATAATGTGAAGAGGATACTGTTGCTTATTGTTATCACTATACTCACTTGCTGAGAGTAGCGGGATATAAGATATTAAAATAAAGAATAAAAATAGCGTATTCTTTTTTCTTAAATATAAAGAGAATAAGTGTAAAGGCATGATAATTTTTTTTTGGCCGTAGAAAATAGAAAAAGTCATTTTGTTTATATAAATGAGGTGTTATAACAGCACAGCAGTATACTACTGAAATAAAATGAAGCAGATTTTTTATAAAAAACTGTACTCTCTAAATGGTTTACCTCTCACTTGACAATAAGGGGGGTTCTCGGTTCTAATAGCAGCCGAACACATCGACCTTGTTTTAGGTACTATAAGTTGACGTTAACGTCAATCTTCTAGTTGAAATGGGAAGTTTGGTGAAATCCCAACACTGCCCCCGCAACGGTAAATTAAGCTGTGTATATTAACAGCTTATAAGTCCGATACCAGCCTAAAATACGCTCGGAATATTTCGTCATGTTGCGGAGGGCAACAGCTAAGCCGACGATGTTAAGTGATACATATTCATGTAACACTAACCGTGCTTATTGCCTCTCTTCTGTCAGCTCACATGACATTGCGTTAATACTTACGTAGAAAGAGGATACCCCTTGAAAAAATCACCTATAGCATTAGGTATATTGTTTGCTTTATCACAAGCGACTGTTGCCCAAACAGTGACTGAAAAAGAGGTTATTGTAACAGCCACACGTGTTGCCCAAACTGCGGATACTGCCTTGGCTTCTGTGACTGTGTTAGATCGTCAAACTATTGAAAAAAGCCAAGCCACCACTGTGACTGATTTATTACGTGGTGTGGCAGGGATTGATATAACACGCAATGGGGGAAAAGGTAAAAGTGCCTCTGTTTTTATGCGCGGTACAGCTTCTGATCACGTCTTAGTATTAATTGATGGCGTTCGTGTAGGTTCTGCCACCACAGGGACAGCCTCTTTCCAATATTTACCCACTTCACAAATTGAACGTATTGAAGTAGTGAGAGGGCCTCGCTCTAGTTTATATGGGTCAGAAGCGATTGGTGGGGTGATTCAAATTTTTACCCGTCAAGCCAGTAAAACCCCTCGTATTACTGCCAGTGTTGGCGGAGGCAGTGACAGCACGTATCAAGTCACCGCAGGGATATCAGGTAAAAATAATAACACATGGTACAGCGCATACATTGATCGTTTTGCAACGGATGGATTTAATGCCTGTGCAGGCTCAACATCAGGTGGCTGTTACACCATTGAACCTGATGATGATGCTTATGATAACACGGCTTTTAATGTCCGCCTTGGGCAACAAGTCAGTGAAAATTTATCTATTGAAGGCTATATGCTACGTGCCACAGGGAATACAGAACATGACTCTTCCCGTGCTAATGAGTTAGATTTTGTACAACAAGTCATCGGCTTAAAAACTACACTTGATATCAATGACAAGGTTGATACTACGCTTAATATTGGGCAAAGCCGTGATGAAACTGATAGTTTTGGTCATGATAAACCTATCGGGGTGTTTAATACTGAAACCTTAAATGTATCATGGCAAACCAACTGGGCAGTATCAGAAAACAGTATTTTTACTTTTGGTTATGACTATAAAAAAGATGACATTGACAGCACGGTCGCTTATGCCATCGACAGCCGTGATAATCATGGCTATTTTTTACAATACCAAGGGCAATACGGCAACACTGATTTAGTCGCCAGTATACGTAATGATGATAATGAACAATTTGGTAACCGTAGTACAGGCAGTATTGCATTAGGTTATCGTATCAGTCCAACAGTACGTAGTTTCCTATCATACGGTACCGCTTTTAAAGCCCCTTCCTTTAATGAACTCTATTACCCTAACTTTGGTGATGCAAACATTAACCCTGAAGAATCCAAAAGCCTTGAATTAGGGTTTGCAGGGAATGAAAAAGAATATAATTGGTCATTCAGTGTCTACCGTACAGAAATTGATCAGCTTATTGGTGGTTATCCTGTACAAAATGTGGATGAAGCAACTATTAATGGCATAGAAGCCAGCTTTGGAATGCAGATAGCAGGCTGGGATGTCAGAACTTCTTTTGATTGGTTAAAACCTGAAGATGATAAAACAGGTAACCTCTTACCCCGTCGTGCAGAAAAAACCTTTAAATTAGCCTTGGATCGTCAATTAGGTCAATGGCAAATGGGTGCTGATGTGATAGCCCAAAGCCATCGTTTTGATGATGTGAAAAATACAAAACGTGTGGCAGGTTATGGCGTTTTAGATATGAGAGCAGAATACAGCTTTAATAAAAATTGGTCACTTAAAGCACGTATTGATAATGTCTTTAATAAAGAGTATGAATTAATTCGTCACTATAATACCCCTGATAGAGCCTACTTTATCAGCGTACATTATCAGAATTAATTTTTACCTTTAAAAAAATTGCTGCATACACCTAAGCTCAATAGAAAAGCCTTCAAGTTTTTAACTTCAAGGCTTTTATTTTTCCTTATTACCATATAAATCCTTTTATTTTATCCTTACTGGTTTATGTTCTGTGCATTTTAATTATGTTTATAAGTGCTAGAAATACAACTATTAATTAAAAGCTACACATTAAAATGAATGCATAGTATAAAAATTTTTATACTTAATTTTCGTTTATAAGTAAAAAATAGCCACTTGTCAGGTAACATCTATTTATTTTATAGTGGTCACAACTATACTTAATAACAATTTATTTAAGTGAAGATAAAAGAGAATTATTATGAAAAAATTTAATATTGGTGCATTAACTGTTGCGCTTGCTTTAGGCTTATCTGCTCCAAGTTGGGCTGCAAAACCTGAAACAGCAGGGGCACAAGGTCCTAAACCTACTAATGAAGCTCCAGCTCCAAAAGCTAAAAAAGTGAAGAAAGCAGGTTTTGGAACCCCGGGGGCAACTAAAGGCTCTGTTAAAGCTAACAAACAAGTGTATTACGCAGGGGATGCTTTAGATATCTCTGTTGTATTACCTAAAAAAGCTCGTCAACTAGTTGAAGACGGAACAGCTGTTGCACATGTATTAGTCATTTTCCCTAATGGTGATTTAGCCAGTATTCCTTCAACTGGTGAAGGTAAATTAGTTGAAGCCAGTGTTGACACCAGCGCATTCGAGAGTGGTCATTACCAATTAGCTTTAGTATTAACTGATCCTGAAGGTGATGCCACAGATTTATCTGCATGGCATGATGGTTTAGCAGGTTTAGTCAGTGTTTCACGTGTTAAAATCAGTGCTGCCGCAGCGGGTGAAGATGAAGATGATGTAGATGGCGATGGTAGTTTTGATGGTGATGAAGACGGCGACGGCTTCGACGAAGAAGAATTTGATGAAGATGAGTTAGATGACGAAGACGACGCTGATGGCGAAGATGACGCTGATGGCGAAGACGATGCTGATGGCGAAGATGACGCTGATGGCGAAGACGATGCAGACGGCGAAGACGATGCAGACGGCGAAGATGACGCTGATGGCGAAGACGATGCTGATGGCGAAGATGACGCTGACGGCGAAGACGATGCAGACGGCGAAGATGATGCAGACGGCGAAGGCGATGCAGACGGTGAAGGCGATGCAGACGGCGAAGGCGATGCAGACGGCGAAGATGATGCAGACGGCGAAGGCGATGCAGACGGCGAAGGCGATGCAGACGGCGAAGATGATGCAGACGGCGAAGGCGATGCAGACGGCGAAGGCGATGCAGACGGCGAAGATGATGCAGACGGCGAAGGCGATGCAGATGGCGAAGCCACAGTATAATCATCAATATGCATAATTGATTTTTTTACAAAGCCACCTAATGGGTGGCTTTGTTTCCTCACCTCCCTCCTATCGTTCCCCATTTATATCTATACAATAATTAACTCATGAAAAGGGTTAATATTCAGTTTTATCTGATATGAAAAGAAAGACATCACGGTCTAAATCATCCGTCACCCAAGAAACAAAATTAACTAAATTTAGGGATTGGTGTCATGATATCAGTTATGAAATGAGTCTCTATGATTTTATTCGGATAACTCTGATACTGACTATCATCACTAATATTATTGCTTACCTCATATATATCTTTATCTAATTTAAGATACCCCCTACTTTATTTCCCATAGCGCAATTTTGTTCAATAATTAACGCTCAATACAGATTAAGCTAGAAACCTCTTTTAAGGTTTTTGGAGCTTGATATGTTAACTGTTTTTATTTCAATGTTAGTTTTTGCCTTAATTGGCGCAATTTCCCCTGGCCCTGTCAATATTATTGCCACCAGTACAGCGGCTAATTTTGGCTTTCGTAAGGCTTTACCGCATGTGATGGGGGCAACATTAGCGTATACTTTAATTGTATTTCTCGTTGGGATTGGCTTAAGTAGCGTACTGGAAATATATCCACAAATTACAGAATTTTTAAAATATATTGGTGGGGCATTTTTGCTGTATATGTCATTTAAAATTGCCACAGCTAAACAAACAGATAATGGTTTAATTATGGAAACCACTCCCCCACGCTTACTAGAAGGGGTATTATCACAATGGCTTAACCCTAAAGCATGGTTAGTGTCTATGTCTGGGGTGAGTGTTTTTGTCACCAGTCATAGCAGCAACCCTTCTTTATACTTATTTGCATTTTGCTTGATTTCATTTGCGATGTGTTTTATTGGTATTGGTACATGGGCGGTATTAGGAGAGTTAATCCGCAGTTATTTAGCCAATGCAAAATATCAAATTGCGTTTAATAGAATCATGGGGTTATTACTCAGTTTGACAGTTATCACATTGTTTACCCACTAATGAGATAAAAGGCGTTATCAATGGCACAGGATCACACATTATTATTGAAACAAAGTCAGGCTCTTCCTTTTGTAGTGATGCGGCGTGCTGATCATTCAAGTGCCTGTTATCACACCCATTCTCATGATGAGTTTTCGTTTGGTGTCATTGATGGCGGTGAAGCGGATTACCTGAATATGAAACATAAAAATCATATTGGTACAGGGCATACTGTGACGATCAATCCGGGGGATGCCCATTCTTGTAATCCGAAAAGCGGTAATTGGTCATATCGGATGTTATTTGTAGAGGCGGCATGGGTGGGCACATTACAGCAAGAAATGCTAAATTGTGCTGGTGTGGATTATCTGCCTTTTACCCAATTATGTCATTATGATACACAGAGTTATCATGTATTTTCTCAACTTTTTAATACTTTATTAGTAGAAACGAATCCATTGATTGCAGAAAGTTTATTGATTCAGTTTTTTGAACTCTATTTTTTATCTGCTGATGCACGGAATAATGTGAGTAAAAAAATAGATACCAGCCAGATTAAACAGGTGAAAGAGTTAATTGGTGATCAATTAGAAAAGAATATTTCTTTAGATGAGTTTTCTGAGCATTGTGGTTTAAGTCGTTATCATTTAATTCGTAGTTTTAAGCAAATGTACGGACAATCTCCCCATGCTTTCCAACTTGACCAACGAATTAAAAAAGCCAAGCTTTTATTGCAAAAAGGGATCAGTATTGTTGAAATTGCCAATACATTAGGTTTTGCTGATCAAAGTCATTTCCAACGTAATTTTAAAAAACGTTTAGCCATTACACCAAAACAGTATCAAGGCTTTTTTTGATTAACTGACGTTACGCACTAAACCGTAGCAGCGTTGCATGCAACGCTTTTCACTGAACTCAATTTAGTCATGATTAATGACAGTAGGATGATTGAAAAATAAAAAATTGCTTTATTCAATCCTATTTATCTCATGAATTCTATGATAGTGGTTATGAACTGTTGGTTGTGGGGTGAATGAGATCACGAGGACGTTGCGTGCAACGTCACTACATGTCATTTTTTTGTAGGGTGGTAATAGCACAGCGTATTCCACCATTTTCCCCCTCGTTACAACGCTCCGCGTCCTCCTCTCGAATTTATATCTTAATACTTCAAGCAAGGTGACGCAGAGCGTCAGGGATGGGGTTCCAGTGCGGAGCGCGTGGAACCAGATAATATCTCTCATTCCCTAGCAAAGGTATGAGTGATAGAATTACTCCCCCTATTTTTCCCCATAACCCCCTGCTTTCTTTTAGGACTATAAAAAATACAATGGATCATAGTGTACATAACAAATTAGTCTCCTTTATTTGGTCAATTGCTGATGACTGTCTTCGTGATGTATATGTACGGGGTAAGTACCGTGATGTGATTTTACCAATGGTGGTGTTGCGTCGTTTGGATACTTTGCTGGAAAGTACAAAAACAGCAGTTTTAGAGGAAATAAGGTATCAGCGTGAGGAGATGGAGGCAATAGAGTTAGATGAAGACGCTTTAATGGCGGCTTCTGAGTATGTTTTTTATAATACGTCTAAGTGGACTTTGCAGCGTTTAGTCAGTACAGCTTCTAATAATCAATCTATTTTGCTTGCTAATGTTGAAGAATATCTTAATGGTTTTAGTAAAAATGTGAAAGAAATCATTAAATGCTTTAATTTAAAAGCACAAGTTCAGCATATGGCAGATAAAGATATATTACTTAATGTATTGGAAGAGTTTGTTTCTGCTGATATTAATTTAGCACCACATGATGTAAAAGATGAAGATGATAATACCTTACCAGCCTTAACTAATTTAGGTATGGGTTATGTATTTGAGGAGTTGATTCGTAAGTTTAATGAGGAAAATAATGAGGAGGCAGGGGAGCATTTTACCCCTCGTGAAGTGATTGAGTTGATGACCCATTTGGTGTTTGATCCGATTAAAGAAACTTTGCCGCTGACTTTGACTGTTTATGACCCTGCTTGTGGAACGGGGGGAATGCTAACTGAGGCTCAGGGTTTTATTAATGAAAGATATCCTAGTGAATCATTAGAACGTGATATTTATTTGTATGGGAAAGAAATCAATGATGAAACCTATGCAATTTGTAAGTCAGATATGATGATTAAGGGCAATAATCCTGAAAATATTAAAGTAGGATCAACACTTTCTACTGATGAATTTACTATGGATCGTTTTGATTTTATGTTATCTAATCCACCTTATGGGAAAAGTTGGGTAAGCGAACAAAAACATATTAAAGATGAAAAGAAAAAAGAGGTGATTGATCCGCGTTTTATTGTTGAGTTAACAGATTATTGGGGTAATAAGGCGGCAGTGGATGCGGTACCGCGTTCTAGTGATGGACAGTTATTATTTTTAATGGAAATGGTGAGCAAAATGAAGTCGCCCGAGCTGAGTGCTTTGGGTAGTCGTATTGCGTCGGTACATAATGGTTCAAGTTTGTTTACGGGGGATGCGGGATCAGGGGAGAGCAATATTCGTCGTTTTATTATTGAAAATGATATGTTGGATGCGATTGTGCAGTTGCCGAATAATTTGTTTTATAACACGGGGATTACCACTTATATTTGGTTGTTGAATAATAATAAGCCGTCATCACGCCAAGGTCGGGTACAGTTGATTGATGCGAGTTTGTTGTTTCGTAAGTTGCGTAAGAATTTGGGTAATAAAAATTGTGAGTTTTCGCCTGAGCAGATTGCGGAGATTAGC